>Ga0255759_10000979_pt1 | contig 25775 bp, 15 predicted proteins | sample 101ome_20_FD_179959 | JGI IMG/M metagenome (GOLD analysis project Ga0255759, IMG submission 179959) | Coastal salt marsh microbial communities from the Groves Creek Marsh, Skidaway Island, Georgia - 101404AT metaG (version 2) | ecosystem: Environmental > Aquatic > Marine > Intertidal zone >...
GTAGCAGTTATGTTACCTCTAAATATTGCGTCATTGAATTCTGCAAAACCGTTAGTATATCCAACAGCAGTTTTCTGTATAGACCAACCAGTAGAACCTGCTGAATAATTATCAGATTCTATTGTGTTTGCAATCTTTGCATTTGATATAGCTGCGTCTGCAATCTTTGCAGTGCCTACAGCTAAGTTTTGTATTTTTGCAGAAGTAATAGCAGCATCGTCTATATTTGCAGTTTTAACTAAATCTGCATTTCCTTGTTGTTCTGTTGAAGCAGCAGATTCATTACCAGCATTATCTACTGCTGTAAATCTAAAAAACATTGTTGCAGCACTATCTAAAGATTCACCCTTAAGAGTTGCTACTGCTGGTATTCCTAATCTTAAGAAAGAAGCATCACATGGTATGTTTCCTAATTTAGTTGCTTCTTCTACTGTAAAACCAGATGTAGTTGAACCATATACGTTTAAGTATGACAAGTCAGCAGGTAGTGTAAAATTAGTAACAGAAGATACTGGGTTTCCAGAATTATCTGTCGCTGCTCCTAAATGATGTATTATCTGAACAGCACCCTGTATTGTTGCAATAGTTGTAGCTTCTGCTGGAGTATTAGGTGTAGCTGTATCTACTGCTGTTGTAATAGTTTCATAAACAAATCCTGAAGCTGCACCAGTTGTTACTGCTTGTACTCCTATTTTATAGTCTGTAGCTTTCTGTAAATTTTCTACAGTAAAGCTATTATTACCCCATTGTACAAAGTATCTAGTTGCTCCTCCTAAATCTGGGTTTACTGGTTCAACAGTAACTTCATAATGTAAACCATTTTGAATAACTGTATTGTTTGTATTTTGTGGAGTAACCCACTCTATAAATATAATTGCTTGTTGTGTTCCTAAAGCGTCAGTGTAAAAACTTGAACTTGTTCTTATACCTTCTGAATCAACATCGTCTGGGTCAAGAACTTTCCCTGGTTTATATGACCTTTGTCCTGTAACAGTACCAGATAGTTGATTACTAAATCTTAAGTCGTCACCTATTTGTTTGTTTAAGTCACCAACTTCTAAAGAAGTATTTCCACTTTCCCAAACTACATAATCTGTTAAATCAATATAAGCAATTCTAAATGGACTAGCAGATACAACTTTTCTTAAGTAAACACCAAAACCTTCTTCAATAGGAAATGTAATACCTACAATTCTAATTTTTTCTGGGTTAATTATTTGACCTTGCCATACTGCTTCATACGGTTTAGTTCTACCATCTGCAACTGCTTTATCTAAAGTGTCTACAAATCCAACTTCTGGGTCATAAACAAATATATTGTCTCCTACTTCAAAATCACCTTTGATATCGTAATACTCAAGAGATAGTGATAATGATTTTTTAACCCTAGTAAATTCATCTAAATATGCCTCTGCTCTTTTGTTAGCCATATTTGTATTAGTATCAGTTTCAGTTACGTATGCTACTCTCATTAATTTATTGCCATGTAGGTCATAATATGGAATGTCTGTTAAAAATCTTTCTATTGTGTCAATTTTTTGACCATCAACACCTGAGTCAACTAAGTATTCAACACCAGCAACCCAGTCTTCAGCTTCAAACTGTGTAGTCAAAGCATCAGGATTTAAACCTATTATTCCAGGGTCTTCACCAGAACTGTCTCTGACAATTATTGCATTTGGGTCGTTATCTCCATGACCAACAAATAAACTTTCTCTAGGTCCTGCATCTATTGTTCCGTTATGATTTACTCTAAATTCTGTATCTAATATTGACATAACCTTTTTGATTGCAGAAAAAACAGATTCAACATTGTGAGTGCCTTTATAATTGTTAGCAGTGTTATCAATAGTTGGAGCAGTAGTAGAGGGTGTAAAAGCAGTGTCATAAAGAGCTTCACCTTTAGTAAATTTAAATCCGTCAATATAACCTTTAAAATAGTTACCTTGTTGTGTTCTACCAATAGATAAATTTAAAGATGCTCTATCTGTTATTCCACCTGTTTTAGCATCCAATGTATTTCTTTTTATAGTTTTATCATCTATCCATTGTGATACAAGAGCACCATTTTCCCAAGTAGTAAACTTATTACCTTTTCTAGTTACGGCTCTATGAACCCATTGACCTACAGCTTTGTCTCCTAATTTAACACCATTAGCAATGCTCCATACGGTGCTATCTATACCAGTAACACCATCAATAGTACTTTCTGCATATGTATCAGTCATAAATACTTGTAGTTCTCCAGAACCATTATCAAGTCCAAATATAAATCCAGGAACAGAACCATCACCCTGTGCTGATACTGCTGCTCCATTAGTAGTTTGAGTTGGTGCACTTATATATGTTTGTGCACCTGTGTACCACCTATTATTTATTTGCCAAAACTCAGAAAAGTTTTTTTGATATATAGGATTGTCTTCATAAAAAGTAAGACTTCCTTCTTCTGTTTCATATATTGAAGCATCACCTGTGTACCACTCTGGTATTCTGTCGCTACCTAATCTTATAAGTTCAGCAATAGTATTAGTAACACTACCAACTGGAAGTGTTGATATTACTGTTTCTTCCCAAGAAGGTAATAAATTGGTTGCTGATGCTACAAAAAAATCTTGCGGTATAGCTGTTCCTTGATACCATTGTGAATTAGTTCTAGGGTCTAATGGTGTAGCAGTAGGATTTACTGCACTATCTGTACCTAATAAGTCATCTATATCTGCTCTTCTTTGCTTTATCATTGCATCGTCCCAAACAAATATATTTTCCCAAGTAATTTTATTTGAATTTGTAACCCATGGCTCATAAAGAATTAAATTTACAGCAGGACCTATAGTGTCATTATTTTTTGGATAATCAACAGGTTTTGGTTTACCACCAAAAAACATTAAAGAATATCCTGCATCGTTGTAATCACTTAAATCAGATGAACTTGTTACTGCTGTACCGTCTACTTGTTTATACCAATGAACAAATAAAGAATCAGCAAAAGGTTCTTTACCAATCATAAAACATAAGCCAACCATCATGTCAAAATGTTGTTGAGCTAAAGTATTATCATAAGGGAAAGAATCTTCATAATCCTCAAATACAGATTTAACTTTAGCTATATGTCCTACTAAGTCTGCCGATAACAATGTACTAGCTAATGACTCTGAAAACCTCATATTTGAGTTACTTGAATCGTCACCAGTATATTTAATTCTTACACCTAGTGTTTGTTCTGTATTACTAGAATCTAAGTAGTGACCACCATCATCAGAAGTTGCTACACTGTCTCCTTTTTCAATTGGAAAGTTATAATCTACGCTGTTAATTTGAAAAGGTATATCTTCATTATAAAAATCATAATATAAAGATTCAGAACCTCTATATTGACCACCACCGTTTAAGTGTGTGTGACCATAACCTACTACTAAGTTACCTCTCACACCAGAATGAAAATCAGGGTCAAAAGGAACTCGTCCACCTATAGATTCAGTAAAGTTATCAGAACCACTAGGTACTGGGTCATTGTCTAAGTAAACTCCATTAAGAGGATATCCTGTGTCATATACATAAGGAACGAATCCTACTCTAGTCTTAATAGCAGCGAGACCATCTGAGCTTAAGTTTGCGTTAGCTAAATCGAATTGAGGCATTTTAATTCACCCTATACTCCCACCATTCTACAGTGAAGTCATCATTTTCTAACTGTAGATGATAAGAGTAATCAGCTTCTATATATGACCTACTACCATCAAGATACAGACTAGAACTGCCAAACTTAGCTTGGTCAGTACTTATTTCTGCATTACCATAAAATGTTATATCGTGTTTCTTATCAGTTGCGTCTGTAGTTGTTTTAGCACCATCAGTTCCTTCAAAATTAAGTAACAAATCTGTTTGTTCTTTACTTGGGTTAGTTATAGTTCCTGGTGTAATCGAACGCAGATTTCCACTTTCACCATCACGCAATAAACCATAAGGTGTACCATCTGTAACATTATTTAAAACAAATTCCAATGATTTATTTTCATAACTTCTTAATTTAGAAACACCACCTGTTTCTGATACAGGCATACCTCTAGCATCTCCGTCACCTAAATAAGTTACTAATCCAACACCTTCAATATCTACTGCGTCATCTCCTAATCCTAATGATTGAACTACACCTACATACTCTGCTGAATCCAACATAGCATCGTCATCTAATTCATTTTCTTCAACTCTTGAAGGTATTATTACTATTTGGTCCCATGCATCTATTGTATTGAGAACAGAGTTAGGTAATTTGTTGTAATCTAATTGAAGTGTAAAACTTCCTTGAGTCATTAATTTTTCTGTAACTGACATTAAGCTTTCACCAACTTCTGGTATTCATATACATTGTCTAAATATTGGTCTCTTACAGATGTAGCAGTATCTCCAGAATTTATACTTGCGTCTTCTTGTGCAAGTTCATAACCTAAAAACACTTTCATTTGAGAACCATTTTTATATAACATTTCTCTAGTAACATCATAACTAATAGAGCTAGCACTATCTTCTGCACTACCTAATATCCATTTATTACCATCTTCAGGAGAAGCTGTGTCATCAATTATATAACCAGTGCCAGTTGCAGCATCAGTTCCAGAAGCAGTAGCAAGTGATAGATTAAATCTTGCTGCTACGTATGAGTTAGCAACTATAGAAACATGATGAGCACCACGTCTTAATGTAAAATCTACTACTAACCTACCGTCTTTACTATCAGCATTTAGGTAAGTAGTACATCTTACAGTTATACATTCAGGATGGTTTTTAAGTATTTGCATAGTTCTCCAACCTAACCAATCATCTCCTAGTTGGTCAGAACCAGTAGGTTCACCTTTACTAAATGCCCATGTTTTACTTGATTGATAATCACTTACGTCAAATATATAAGTATCAAATAATGCTTGTGTAGTTGATGTATCAAAATCTACTTTTATTAATCCATTTTCTATCGAAAGAGCTGTTGGTTTATTTGTAGAGAATAAACCATTTCTAACTTCTAATGCAGTTGTAGTACTTGTATCAGCAAAAGTACCAGTACTAACACGACATGAACCTTTGTAATAGTCTGATGGTTCAACATGATAAGTAGCATTTGCATTTCTTAAATTGTTATCTGTTTTGAGTCTTAATGTTGTAGTAGCACCAGTTGCAGTACTAGTTAAATCTTTAGAAAGTCTTGTTCCGTCTGTTGGTTGACCAGTATGGTAATAATTGTAATGATTTCCAGGGGGAGCATGAAATTGATTTGTTGTGCTAGTTATACTGTGGTCATTGTCTAGTAAAGCACCAGTAAATCTTGATTCAAATTGTATTTCACCACTTCTACCCATATATTCAAAATCAACTGAATAATTAAAACCAGCTCTAGTGTATCTTTGTGTTTGAACACTGCTGTTCATTATCTTTACATAACCATCGTAACTAGAGTCACCATCATATGTAAATGGAACAGTAATTCCATATGCTGCCATAGAAATTAACTCATCTCTAATATACTTAACGTGGTCTAGTGTCAACTCAACACCACCAATCTTACCTGATATACTTAGCTCTCTACCGCCATCTGTTGATGAAAAGTTAAGATTTCCAGGTGAAGTAAAGCTAAGACGACCTATATGTACTTGATTTGGCATTATCTCCTACTTAATCCTGAACCTGCGTTTCCTTCTTTTTCTAATCTTCTTAAAGCACCTTGTATTTGAACAGCAGCTTTTCTAGCCTGTATTGGGTCAGTTGGAACTCCTGTTACATTTACATTTAAGTTTTCTACACTTATACTACCACTTCTTTCAGAACCTTGAGGTGTTACTCTTAATCCACCTTGAGGTAATGAAGTAACCATTTCTGGTCCATATTCACCTACAAGTGCTCTTCTAAATGGAGCAACCATTCCACCATATTTTCTCTTAAGAACAACACTAAACTTATCAAATTCTCCTTTTTCATGTGCTTTGTCAAGTCTTTCTACAAGTAGTCTACGTAACATATCTTTTTGACCTTTTGCTACTGCGGAATGATAGTCCAATGCTGTTTTACCAGCACCTAATAATACTTCGGCTGTTTGGTTATCACTAGTAGTAGTTCCACCAGACATATTAATTAATCTAGCTACATGACCTATATTTTGTGGGTCATACATTTGAGCATAAGGAACTCTTGCAGAGTCATATCTATAGTCAAGTCTTTCTCCATCTTGAGTTCTTGCTAGGTCTACACCTTCTCTTTGAACAGAACTACTCATGTCTGCTACAGTAATACCCTGAGCCTCACTTATTTGTTGTACTAATGTTTTATAATCTACTCCAAGTTTAGATAAAGGATTATTTTTATCATTCATAGCAGCTTGTAACTGTGCTGAATTTATTACTACTTGACCAGTATTATCAATTGATGTCTGTATTCCATAAAGATACTGAAATGCATTTGCTAAGTCTCTTCTACTACCTTTACCTTTACGTAAGTTTTTTAATGCTGTTTGACTTCTTAAATAATCCTCTGAACTTTCAAATACATCTCTATTTGCAGCAGTAGAAGTATCATCACCAAAACTAGAAAATCCAGGATTTAATATATCTGATTGAATAGAAGATAATGCAGTATCTTCAATACCTGTATCTCCAAATAATCCTCCAATTGATTTTCTGGTATTTAGCTCTGAACGAATGTCTGGGTCAGTACTATAATCTGCCCTAGTAGTTGAACCTAAAGCATGACTTAAAGATTCTACATGTTGAGCTCTTTCTAATTCAGTTATATATGTTTGAACTGATTTAATAGCTTTATCCATTGATGTTTCAGTATTGTTAGCTAAGTTTATTGTTTTTGTTATTACTGTATCTATAGAACCACCAACACCACCATATGCATCAACTAATGCTTGAAATGCAGCTGGTGAAGATTCTGCAAAATCTATAAATGCTTGTCTTGCTTCTTCATATTTAAGTTCGGTTGTGTATACATTTTCTGTTGCAGCTTCTAATCCGTCATAAGCAGTTTGCAATTCAAAACTAGCATTAGCTTGTTCATCAAGTAAAGCAATTTGTTCTTCTCGTAAAGCAATTAATTCAGGGTCTACTTCTCTTGCTTTTTCTCTTGCATCGTTTAATTCTTCTTCAGCTATTGATACTTCTAATATTGCAAGTTTTTGTTCATCTAGTGATTTATTGGTACCTTTAAGTTCTGCTAATTTTTCTTCTGCTACTTCAACATCTAATGATGTAGCTATGCCAGCTTCAGCTGCAAGCCTTACTCTTTCTAATTCTTCTTCAGCTTCTACAATACGTTTTCTTTCAGATGCAGAAAACTGACCTTTTTGTTTACGCTTCATTTCATCAAGAGCTATTTTCTTTTGTAGTAATCCAGCTTCTTCTGTCATAGTAATGTTGTTTTTTCTGCCTTTTAGTTCTGCTTCTTGTAAAGCTATTTGATTTTTGATTATTCTTTCACTTAATGTTGAATTCTTTCTTCTAGTAGCCATCAAAGATTGTTCTGCTTTCTGGACTGCATAATTAGCAGAAGTAATATCTCTCAATCCACCTGTTACAGCAAACATCATATTCAATGCTTCAGCTATGTCTTGAGTAGCTTGACTAAATCCATATGTTAAAAATTGAGATACTTCTTGTATTTCTTCTGCAACTGCTTGAACTACTGTATCTCCATTAGCTCTGATTCCTTCAGCAAATTGTTTATAATATTCCCCTCCATCAAAATATCCTCTTTCACTTATAAAATCTTCCATTTCTGAAAATTTATCATCAGCAGCATCGATACCAGATTGAGCCATATCAATCATAGCTTTTTCTAAAAATCCATGATTATCTTCCACACCATAAGCAGCACCTTCTGCCATTGGCTTACCAATTTCTCTTGCAACTAACATAGATGGGTTTACTACATCAAGAAAAGCTTTTGATTCTTCAATTGCATTTTCCATACCAGAAACTAATGCTGCACCTATTTGTGCTTGACGCTCTTGTATACCAATTAAGATACCTTCAGAAGTAGCATTACCTAAAGCAAGACCTTGAGCTTGTGCTTTCGCTTGCTCTTCAGTTGTAAGACCCATGTCAGCTGCATCTTTAGGTCTCATTCTTTGTAGCAATCCTTCAGCAGTTGCTATTGCTGCTGGGTCTCTTAAGAAGTCTTGTAATATTGATTGAGCAGCTAATCCTTGAGATGCAATGTCTTTAGCTAACATTGGTGCAATTGATGCTAATCTTCTAACATCTTTATCAAATTTAGAAAGTTGGAAACTTTTTATTGTAAGTTCTTCTAACATAGCTCTGACGCTTTTTCTCATACGTTTTGGTAAATCGCTAAATATTGTAACTGCATTGCTTGCAGATTTAGCAAGTGTTTCATTTAAGGCTTTTTCAAACTTGGTCATTTCAAATTCCAATAAGCCAAGACCTTCTAGTTGTTTTTTAGCTTCTTCTAGTTGTTGTTCGTGTAATTGATTTTCTGCCATCATTACAGTTTTAATTAACTCTTCTCTGTTCATTGTGTGGGCATTTAAATCTTGAGATATAGCATTGTTCATTCTTAAGAATTCAAATCTTTCAATTAATGCTTCATTTTGCATTTGCATAAATGTAGACATTTTAGCTTGATTACCAACTTGTCGGTTATCAGCTATTATAGGGTTACCGCCCTTACCTCTCATTTGACTAAATACAGTGTCGAGGAAAACCATATTTTCTATAAAATCAGTTAAACCTTGAGTTGGATTTGTTCCCAATAAAGCTTCAGGAATAAGACCTAATTCTTTTGTTCTAGTAATAACTCCTGAACCCATAACATATTCTTCAACTTCTTGGAATACTCTTATCATTCCATTTCCAGCATCTTCAAACTCTACATTTGTAGCATTGAAAAGCTCTTGAGTAAAGTTGCTAATTCCACTTTGCTTTAAAAATTCTTCTGCACTCAAACCACCAAAATCAAAGTTACCTTTTTCTAGTGATTTAATGAATCCACCAGCACTGTCTGTAAATATAGTTCCTATCATGCTGTCAAGCATTCCAAAGTCAACCAATGTATCAAACTGGTCTATATATGCTTCTAAAGACATTCCTTGTTGCTTAGCTAATTCTTGCATTAATTGAAGTTGACCAGCTCCAAAGTTATTAGCTTGAGTTCCAAAACTTTCATCTAATGCTGAAAATAATTGTATTGCTATATCATCAGCACTATCAAAATCAAAATCATTTAGCATTGCTCCAAGTTCTTGTTGTATTACTTTTGTAAAGTTTTTACTTTGTACTGCATCAAATCCCATTGATTTAAATATTGCTTCAAATCTTTTTTCAACATTTTGACCTTGTGCTGTTGTATCAAATAATAATGTTTTACCAAGTTCTTGTTCAGCTTCTCTAACTTCTTCAGACTTCATTGCATAAGCTCTAGTTATATTGTCTATTTCGTCTTCAATAACTTTTATTATTTCTGTATTAGGTTTTGCTTTAGCTAACTCTTTGTCTAATGCTTTTTGTAATTCTTGTAAACGTATTTCTTGGAAATCTAAGTCTTTTGTTACTTCATTAAGTGCATTAATTTCGTTAGATATTTCTTTTATAGCAGCAGCAGTTTTCTTTGCTTCTTCCTGTAATTTAAAGAAAAATCCAAATACTGCTGTCATTAATATCATAGAACCAAACATAGTAACAAGACCCATAATGGCAGCTTTAAGACCATTTATTACAGCAGTTAAACCAGCAGAAGCTAATTTAAAACCTTTAGAAAATGCAATAGATTTTTGTAATGCTGCATTAATACTTATTAATGTTTTTCTTTTTCTAAGTAAAGCACCAGTAACACCACCAATAACATTTAATAAAGCCTGTAATCCTTTATGTAGTCTTGCAAATCTTTCCATAGACTTCATTGCATTTTTTCCAGCATTAGCAGCACTGCCACCCATCATTTTTAACTTAACAGCAGCTTTATCGTAGACTTGACTATTTTTAGCAATATCTTTCGCTTGTGAACCAGTATCTGATAAGAATTTTTTAAATTTTTCTGTTAATGCATCTAAACCTTTATTAAATCCAGCAAAGGCACCCATAGCAAGTTTTTTCAAACCTTGACCAAGTGACATTAATGTTGAACTTACAAAAGCACCGATAGTTATAGCTAAGTTTTTAAACATTAGTGCAGTTTTTCTAACACCAGAATCTAGCATTTTAAATGCCTTTGAGTTTTTCAAACCAATTGCTAATTTTTTACCAAAATCTAATGCCATTTTGCCCATTTCAAACATAGCAATACCAAACCTTTTAGCTGTTTCTATTATTAAGAAACCAGGCAAACTGTTTTTAAAAGCTACTCCTAATTTTGAAAGCAATGAAACTAATTGATTAAATCCTGTTTTTAGTTTTGCTGGTAGGCTCATAATTAATTCACCTAAACCTACAAATGCATCTGCCATTCTTGTAACAAACATTCTTATCATTTCAATAGGCATTGATTCCATAATACTTGATTTCAACCTATTAAAAGCACTACGAATAACTGCTATTCCTTCTCTAAGGTTCATTAAAAAGTGAGATTTAAAGAATTTAATAAAAGTAAACAATTCAATTTGTGCAGCTTTAAATTCTAAAAATGCATTTTGTATTCTTAATTTAAAATTTTTAAGTCTTAATCCAACGTTTTGCAATAGACTTCGGAATATTTTAAGTCTAGCTTGCATCAAAAATAATTGAGTGAGGAACTTCTCAAAAGCTTTACTATTAATTAACATCTTCATGAATTTTATAAGTCCAATCTTTGCTTTTTCTACACCAGCTGTAAATTTTCCTCTTAATACCTCACCAAATCTAATAATTCCTTCTAATGCTTTATCCATACCATTAATAAATTTAGTACTTATAAATGAAGTAAACTGTTGTATTTTTTCTAATAAAAATTTACCTATGGCTTCAGCAACTTTAGGTATAGCTTTAAAGAATTTAGTACCTAATTCAATTGCAGACTTTCCTATCCATTTTAAAAACTCAGCTAAAGGACCAAACAGTTTTGATAGTGCTTCAAATAAAGTGCTTAATTTAGCAATTAATTTGTCCAATATCTTTGTTAAAAAGTCTAATGATGATGAAAGAAGTTTCGCTATTTGGTCTCCAAACATAAACCCTCTAAACAATTCTTTAAATGCTTGTGTTGCTTTATTAGTTCTGCCAGTTTTTTCAAAATCTCTTTCTTGAAGTAATTCTTTTCTTTCAGATTGCAATGTACCTAGCTCTTCTGTTTGGTCTTTATTTAATTTACCTTTTTTTCTTTTTTCAATCATCAAAGCTTCAATTTTGGCTTTATTAAGTTTTAATAGTTCTTTTGTAGATTGTTGATAAAGTCTGTTTTGAATTTTTGCTGCGTTATTGTCTTCTACAGTTTCACCAGTTAATTTATTTTGTGCATCTGCATTTTTTATCAATTCATTACGTATTTCATTAAGTCTCGCTTTTTTTTCATCACTTACAACTTTATCTACATTACCAAATTCTTCTGTAGCTAAAATTAATCCATCAATATGTGCAATTAATTTATCAACATCCATAACCATGTCGCTATAAACTTCTTTACTTACATCGTCCAATCCATTCAATTCATTTTTAATATGTTTTAAAGCATCAATATTATGCTGATGTTCGGTTCTTGCATTTTTAAGGTCATTGGTAAGTTCTTTAAAATTACCCTCACTATCCAAGGATTTTAACAAAGTGTTATAATCGCTTAAGAGTTTTTTCTGTTGCCTTCCTAGTTCAAGGTGTCGTTTTAATTCTTCATTTGATATTTTTAAATCTTTAGCAATAGCAGATTCGTCCATTCCACTTCGTTTCATTTTATTAATTTGACTAGCCATGTTTAATGAACTATCTGGGTCTTTTTCAAAACCTTGTACCATAGCACGTAAACCTTCTGCTCCTTGGAATTGTCCTGGTTTTGCAAATCCTTGAGTTTCAGCTTTAGTAATTATATCTTGAAATTTATCATCAAACTCTAAATTTTTAGATTCTAACTTTTCAGATATAGTAGCAATTTTCATAAAAGACTTTTCTGTATCTTTTGCATATTGAGTAATATTTGCATGCTCATCGTCAATTTCACTTGCTATGTCTGCTCCTGAAATATCCCCTTCAATTTTTCCAAGGTCTTCAAAAATTCTTTCAAAACTTGTTAAGGTTTGGTTATCTATACCAAAACCATCTTCACCAACCAATTTAGTTTCAAAATTTGCACCAGTTCTTCCTATTTCATCATCAGCAAATTTTAGAAATTCATCTTTTAACACTGCAGTTTCTTCTTTATCAGCTTGTACAATCTTTGATGATTTAGATTTTGTTGCGTTAATTTTATCTTCTTCGTTTTGTAATTCTTTTGCTTGAAGAATAAGTTTTTCAAGTTCTAATTGGTCTGCTTTATTTTTAGCAATTCTTTCTTGAGTACCTAGTTGTTCAATTAATTCAACATCAATAGCTTGTAATATTCTAAATCTTTCTTTTTCAGCTTCTGTGTCTAATTTCTTTTCATTAAACGTACCGTCATCTTCACGAGCTTTAGCTAATATAGATTTATTTTTTTCTACGTCATCAAATATACTTTCACCTAAGATAACTCTTGCTTCATTAAGAATGTTAGACAATCCTTCTACACGAGCTCCACCTCTTGCAGCAGATGCTAAGAATGCACCTTCACCACCGCCTCTAGCACCAATACCAGTATTGTCTCTTAAGAAACCACTAGTTTCTGCTTTTCTTTGTCTAAATGATTTACCAACATTACCACCTAAACCAGCAAGACCTACTTGTACTCTTCCGTCTACACCTGTACCTGGTATTCCTTGTTTTTGGAATTCATCTAAAGTTTCACCAGCTGTTCTAGCAGCTGTTCTCATTGCAAAAAGAGCTAATGTTATTGCAGAAATTGTTTTTGCCATTGCTGTAAGTCCTGCAATAGTAGTTCCAGCACCTATTGTTTGTAGTGATTGTATAAAATTATTAACAGCAGGTAATGCATCATTACCAACATCAATAGCTATAGCTTGTATTTGATTTCTAAGTAAAGTTACTTGAGATGTTACAGTTTCGTATCTTTTTTCTGCCTCTGTTTGTAAAGCGTTATTTAGTACAAATTCTTCGTTAGCAGAATTTAAAGCATCTTTAACATCGTCAGCTGCTAAAGCCATAGAACGTAAAGCTCTTAATGTTCTTTGTTGAGCTAGACCAAGTTCTTCTAATAATGAAACAGTGTCTCCACCAGCAATACCTACTTTACCTAATCCTTCTAAGAATGCTACGAAAGCATCAGCTGGTGATAATTCAGCAAGTCTTGAAAACTCATCTGTTGTCATTTGAGACACTTGTGCAAATATTGAAAGTTCTCTACCACCTTGTAAAACGGCTGTCGACATTGTATCTAAAGCTCTAGCTACTGCTGTAGAACCTGCTTGTGTTTGCTGACCAACCTGTTTTAAGGCAGCAGCTAATGCTAATGAATCAGCGGCAGCATTAGAAGTAGGGGATTCTAATAACTCCATTGCAGCTGCAATCTTTTGTGCAGCATTTACTATTTCTGATTCTGTAGCAGCAAATTCGTTACCTAAACGAACTACAACAGAAGCTAAATTTTCAATTTGTCTTTCAGGGGTTCTAGTTATTGCGGATAATCTTGATAATGCAAAAGCACCGTCTTCAGCACTTAAGTTTGTTGCTACGGTTAGCTTAGCTATTGTTTCAGTAAATTTTGTAATATTGACAGCTTCTACACCTAACTGTCCACCAATCTCTGCTATTTTGTTTAAGTCGTTTGCAGCAACTGGAGCTTGTGTAGATATGTCTACAATACTTTTAGCAAGTACTTTAAAGTTTCTTTCAGTTTGTCTAGCTGCTTGACCACTAAAATCAAGAGTTTTCTTAACGCCAGCAAATGAATCTTGAAATCCTACTGCACCTCTAATAGCTACATTAAATGCAGCAAATGCAGCACCACCAATAGCAGCAAATGCAGGAATAAAAGAAGACATTTTATTTGCAGCTAATGCAGTTCTTTTTTGAAGTTGTGTTAATTGACCAGCAGTTTGTTTAGCTGCTTTAGATAGAGAAGCGTTATCAGCATGAAATTGAAGAGCTACACTTACTGTTGATGCTCTTGTGCTGCCTTTAATAGCCATTTGTTATTCCCTACTTCTTAGTACCTTGGTTCCTACTTTCTGCTACAAACTGTTCCACTGAAACTGTTTGCCTTGGTCTGTTTCCTCTTCCTCTGATTCTGTCCATCTCTTTTTTAGCCCAACCTTTCGGTGGCTTATTGCTATGTTCAGAAACATATTCTTCACCGTCCATAACGGCTTTATAATATGGTGCATAAAATACTGATACGTCAAGTGGAAGATTAGTTAGTAGATTCATAAACCTTCTCCATGATAGATTAGCAGGTTCTTTTATACGGTAGTGTCTTTGAAAGTCAGCCTCTAGTTGAGCCCATCGATAAATTATATCCATGGTCTCAAATCTTATTTTGGGGCGTCTTCGTCTCCTTCATCGACTTCAACTTCTTCTTCACCATCAGGTGTTACATTGTATTCTTTTAATAAGAATTCTAGTAATTGTTCAAGTTGTTCCCAAGTAGCACCATCTTCAAGAATTTCTTCCATTATGTCTTCACCAACTATTGATGATAACCATTCTGGAATTGCTGCTGTTGGCATGGCACCAGTTTCGTCCATCCAACGCATTTGAGCTAATACTGTTCTTGCAGGTAATGCAGGTGGGAATTGATATGTTTTCCCATTTAGTTTTATTGTAATTGGTTCCTTAGCAGATTCTTTTGCACCTGCGTCGAAATCCATGTATCTTTTGTCAGCCACGCCGACCTCCAATCGTTCTCATTATTATTTAATTTTAACTATCTTAGTTAATGTCGAATACGTCAGAGTCATTTGTATTATCAATGATTCTGAATAATTCTGTGTACTGTGCAACAGATTTTGGTTTTAACACCTTAAACTCTACACCGATAACAACCTTTTGAGGTGCTTTTTGATGAGCCATTGAGAAAGCTCCAACGTTTACTGCACGTGGAATCTCAACATGTCTATCAGCACCAGCAGGTCCGTCAACAATTAACAATAATGATTTCTCATCATAGTCATCTGTTGATGGAGGAATGATAGCATTGTAACCAGATTGGTATCCATTGCTTCCATCTCCTGTTGTTATAGAACCACCACCAAGAGCTACTAATAAGTTAGCTTGTGAAGCTTGTGCAAGTTCACCAGTTAATCTAACTTCTTGAGCAGTCTTGAAAGTAGCAATTGGGTCAATTTCTTCAGCGACCATAATGTCTTCAAATGTTTTATCCATTTCAAGAGTCCAGCCGTCTTCAGAATATCCTACGTCAACCCAGTCAGATGCAGGGCTTGACCATGCACTTGAACCGTCATCTGTAGGAAATGCAATGTAATCGCCAGAAGCATTACCTTCGTTAGCGATTGCAGCTACATATAGTACCCCAGTACCAACAATAACTTCGGATATTGTACCATTTGTACTTGGCATAATTATCTCCTAATTACTCTTCTTCTACTTCAGTATCTTGCAAGACACTGCCATTTGAGGCAAAGTCTTCAATGTCGGTGTCATCCACATAATCATCTGAAGGTTCATTGTCTTCCTCTTCAGCGATTTCCTCATCAACAATAAGCAAAGGATAACTTTTACCATCTAAGGTCCAAGTTTTCTCTTTTAGCCTATCCCATTCAGAGGACTCAAGTTCCGTCCCACTGTTTGTCTGAAAAGTTTTTCCAGACACAACATCTTTAGCAGAGTTTGCTTTATTGAATAGAGGATTGAGTTTTACTACAATCTTCTTATTCTCGTCTTTACTTCCAAACATAATTCTCCTAAACTGCCCTGTAAATCATACTCAGTGTTATTGAGTACCGACCTAAACCATTGCAGTCTCTTCAATTCTTGACGGTGTTTGCACTATTTGAAAGCCGTATATTTTAGCTCTCAAGGGCGTATCATCGTCACTTGTTATATACCCATTACTATAGTTAAAAGCTGACTGAATTATGGTATTTGCAACAGAATATGCTGTTCCATAATCAGGTGTAGTGGTATCTGCTGTACCACCCCATTTACCTGCATATACGTCAATAGGCATAGTTGCTGATTGCATATGTGCTTCACTAAATGGATTTACTACTTGTCCACCTGCTCTAAATAATGTAACAAATGGTAACTCTGCATCTCTAGGTAACCTAGTAGCAATTCTACTTCCTACAACTGCATTTATGTTTGTATCCTGCAACATCCATTTTCTCAATATAATTTCTGCGTCTGGTGGTGCAAGTTGATTTCCGTCTAAAGTATTTGGCATATGATTATCCTAACAGATTAGTTTAAGAGTATGTTTTTTAACATTTGTAAACCACTTACTGAATTACCTGCTACATCAGGAGTAGTCTTACTTAATACAGCTTGATAGTAAGCAATTTTAGATTTATCAAGAGCTTTTGGTGGACCAAAATTTTTGCTTTTAGCATTAAAACCATATTGTTTTTTATTTAGTGGATGACTAGGGTCCATTGTTGTTTGAAAGTAAGCACTAACAGCTGCTGAGTCTTCTAATGACAATAATAAATGAATAACGTTTTCGTTATGACCTGAAAATCTAACATTTTTAATTAATCTATTAAGAGTGTTTTGTAAATTTTGACCAGAAGAAGTTTCTGCTCTATCACCGTAGTCTGTTTTTTTAACGTCTCTATAGTATCTTAACTTTTTACTTTCATTTACCCATGTAAATCCACCTTTGTTAATTTGATTTCTTATTGTCTTGTAATCTTTTATTATTTGTCTAGATTCAGGAGAACTCAAATCGATTCTATGTTCTTTTAAAATATGTTCTCCATCTAAATTAAAAAAGAATTTTTGTCTAGTACTGTGACCACCAGATTTAGTCTGTGAAGTAGCATCACCGTAAACATTTGTTTTACTTGCATTTACACTTCTTCCAAAAACTCCTTGTGCTGATTTTTCTCTAGCGTTTTTCATAAACTGCTTGTAATCTTCTGGACCATCAAATTCAACACCTTCTGGGTCTAGTTTGATTTTTTTATTATCATAGTGACCCCTCCACTTACCAGAACCACTTCTGTCATAGTATCGACCAGTTTTTTTAACTCCTATACCTGCTTCTTTTGCTAATCTTAAAATATCATCATTATTTAATAATTCTTGACCATAACCTGCAAACTGAACAAACTCACCAAAATCAGAAATACCTAAACTTTTTATGTGTGCCATAGAGTCTGCAACATCTTCTAAAAGTAGCGCTCTTTTTTCTTTTATAGCCTGTAGTACTTCATTGTTTATTGGTTGAGCTTTACCACCAACAATTGCTTCAAAAAATCCATCATCTACTAAAGTTTGTTCAAAATTAGTAAATTGTCTAATTCTCATAATTTCACGTCCAGCCATACGACCAGTAAAAGGAATAGTTCTACCCTTAAAATCAACTTTTGGACGTGCAGCAGAGGATTGTATTACTCCTTCTAAGTGTTTGTTTACTTTATTTGTAATAACCTTTAGAGCTTTTTCACCAGTCCAGTCATCTGTTCCACCAAAATGTTCTTGAAATATACCTAAATTTTCAGGATTTTGAAATTGGTTTTCTAATTTTAAAACTTCTTTTTCGTAAAATTTATCAGCAGTTTGCTTAGCAGATGCCATAGCTCTATCTACTACAATTTTTTCATCTTGAGATAATTGAGCATAGCTTCTTCCACCAGCTTCAACTTGTCCATTTTTACTTAATTTTATATTTTTTAATTTTGGATAACTTTTTAAATGAGGTTCTAAATTTTCTTTTAATTTAGTCATTTGTAATGCTTGTGATTTTAGTTCGATAGCTTTATAAGCTTCTGCTATGGCTTCACCAGAAGCTTTTTGTAGCTCCGCTAATATTGCACCTTCTACGTCTGAAGCGTCAAAAATACCACCATATAAGTTTTGATTTTGTAGTTTTTGTGTATCTAAAAATGGTCTGTTGCCAAATCTATTTCGACTCATACCCATAGCTTCTAGATGGTCGTCTCCCATAACTATTCCAGCTCTACCTCCTCTACCTACTCTTCCTAATCTTCTATAAAATTCATTGTTAGCAAGTTCAAAATCTCCTGTTAAATTTATTCTTTGCATATGTTCTGTAATAACATTTTTAATTTTATCTAAGCCATTTTCAAAACCAGCAGGGTATTGACCTGGATTTAAATCTACTAAAGATGTAGTACCATCTGCTAATGTTCTAACAACTGAAGTAGAGCCACCATAAAATGTTTTACCTTTATCATATTTGTCAAAGTATTGATTTATTCTTCCATCAGATATTTTACTTCTTTTAACTGATTCAAATCTTCCAGTTTGATTGTTAAAAGCAACATCTCTAGCCCTTTGTGCGTTCTCTTGTGCAAAATCTCTAACTCTTCTGTCAACAATTAATTTAAATTCAGATTTTTGTTGTCTTTCTTTATTTCTACCTCTTGAATCAAACTTGTCTCTATTTTTTTTCATGTGATGTAAAACACCACCCTTAGCTTGTGAATAACTTATATCACCATCTACATCTAACATTTGAGCAGCTCTTTCACCTGCTCTAGTCAAAAATAAACTTCTAGGGTAAACAAATCTATCGCTCCTGTTTCTTAACGACCCTTGTTTGTCAGTTGCAGGACCACCAAACTCTACTTGTTGAGCATCTTTAAGACCTTCACCAAACGTTACACTAAATCCTAAAAAACCTCTGTTGTCATTTGCATTACCACCAATTAAAGGTGCATCTCTAGTTATAGAAGACTGTATTAATCTTTGACTGTAAATTGCATTGTCAAATTCATATTGAAGAACTGGGTTGTCTATTACTGTTTGTCCTACTTCTCTGTGTTTTTCATAATCTACAAATCCGTCACCTGGTCCAGCCATAATTCCAAAATTTTCAACATATTCATTTAAATCAGAAACATTCATATCTCTTGGTCTGAGCCTTAATTGCCCATTTTCGTTTATATAAGTCATAACACCAGGTGCACCCCTTTTTGTTTTTTTCACATATTCAAAATCCTTTTTTTTATCAGGTTTAGATGTGTGTCTTCTAATATTGTTAAATTTTTTCATGTCTCCTTTATCCAATGCTTCACGAGCTTTTTCGTTTTGAGCATCACGACCTTTTTTTCTTCTAGTTTCCTGTTTTTCCATTCTCTCAACATAGTGAGGAGCAAAAGTAGCTAAATCACCAGGGGTATACATACCACCTGTTGATAAATCTATATCAGGACTTTCATAATACATATTTCCATTACTATCAAAAGATATTCCGTTCATACTAGAGTTTCCAGGTAAAACATCTCTACCAAAATCATATAAAGTATTTTGACTATTAATTCCATAAGTACCACCGCTAAGACCTTTAAGCATATTTGCTCTGTCTTTACCAAAAGCATTTAAAACATTTTCTATCTGGTCTTCAGACATATTATCAACTTGACTATCAGCAAATCTTTGTAGCGCCATTACTTCTGGTGCGGTAAAACCAGCTTCAACTAAATTTTGAGTTGTTTGACTGTTTCTTTTAGATGCTCTAATTCCAGCTTCATTTAGTAATCCATCTTGTTTTTCTTGGTCTTTTCCCACACCAAAACCACCTAGTTTATAATTAGGAGCATTTTTTATAGCTTGAGCATGTGTCTTCAATTGCCATTGTGGACCAATAGCGTTAGCTTTCATTAAATCTGCTGTAACATCTTTTTGAACTTTTTGTACATTATCAATAGAGAAATCGACACTTACAAAATATTTCATAGCATTAGTAAGTATTTGTCTTGACATATGACCAGCTTGAACACGCATAAACCTACCAAAAGGACCACCGCCTTGAGGTACTATTTTACCCTGTACTCTACCTAAAGCTCTACCACCAACAATCCAAGCAGCACGACCCATAATAGATAATGCAAAGTTTTGTGTTGAAGCAAACGATTGAAAAGTGTTATAACTTTGAAGTATTGAATACATAGAATTAGACAATCTATCAAGTGTTTGAGTTCTTGCACCAATAGATTTAGACCAGTTGTAAGTTCTTAAACCTTTAAATAGTTGAGCTTCTGTTCTTCTTGATATAAAAACATCAGGTCTGTTTTCACCTACATATGTAACTTTAGAAGTTACAACTGATTCTCCTAGACCACTAGATACTCTTTGTTTTGAAGTAATAGCCATTATTCATAAAAAAGAAGATTAACTCTTCTTAAATAATTTATGCCATCACGGTTTTTAGCTGTTTGTATTGAGTCTATTTCATAGTATTTACCTGTACTAGGTTCATAAATTCTATCCGATGATTTTATATCAACACTACCATCTAAATATAAAATCCAAGACTGCACTACTGTATTTCTGCCATCTCTATTTTCTGATTCACCAATAATTTGCAATCTACATGCATTATTAGTACTTAAATCAGACCAAGAAGTTGACTGTAAACCTCTGCTATCAACAGAAGAATCATCAACTCTTTGTACGTTTACTTTATTAATAAATAATCTTTGTGGTATTCTTCCTGCCATATAATTAAATTTAGCAAGAAATTTAGAAATTTAGGTATTGTGATTTGTCTTTAGTCTTTTTTTTCTTCGTTCTTTAGATTGGCAAGACTTACAAATATGGGCATAACCATCTGGAGAAGTTCGCTTAGCGTTAAAAGAACCAACAGATAGATTTTTTTGACAAAACCAACAATCTTTAGTTTTAATACTTTTATCTTGATTCTTAATTTTATCCAAGCAAACATTGCAATATCTATTATAACCGTCTTTATATTTTTGACTTTTAGTATATTCTAATAAGTCTTTTGTTACTTCACACTTGTAACATTTCTTAGTAGTTTTATCAACAGACATAAAATTTGCATTAGCTTTATCAACTTTATCTTTAAGTTCTGGATAATTTAGTAACCATGTTTTAAATTTATCAGGACCAATAGGTAAATCTTTAAACAATTCTCTACTTGAAGGTGAATAACCTTGTATTTCTATTCTTTTAATTATTTCATCAGTTAATTCTGGTGTTGGTGTTTTATAGGTTTTAAATCCACACTCTTCTTTTATTTGTCTAACTCTTTCAATAGAAACATTCCATTCTAAAGACCATTCAGTTAGTGATTTGTTTGGTTTAGATTGAAATAATAACTTAGCTTCTTCTAAGCTAGGTGCTTTTTTATTAGGCATTATATAAAATAACTTTTCCTATACGGTGACAATAACTGCATATCTGATGATGATAATGGAGCTATTGAAAGTGCATCTAATCCAACAGTGTATACTTGGCTATATTCTCCAATAGATTCTGAACCTGATAGGTTCATATTACCTGCTTGACTAGCACCTTGAGCAGATATTTCACCAGGGTCTTGTTGTGATGAGACTGCAACAGTAGCTTCTAATAATCTAGCTGCTGCTCTTGATGAAACCATCTTTATTTGTATAGGTAAGTCAGTTGACACACCACCACCGAATGCTGTATAACCAGATACATAGGTTACTACAATATTTTGTTCCCTCGCATAAGACCACCTTTTACCTAGTCGTCTTAATCTCCCACTATCATAAAATACAAAATCTGCTTGATTACCTTCTGTTAATGTATATTCATCTTCTACTACAGATGTAATAGAATGTACAGGAAGGTGTCTTAAAAATATTTCTTTTGTTTGGTCACCAGTAAAAGTTTCTGTTTTAGTACCATACTCTAGGTCATAACCTACATATTGATTTATTGCTGCGTCAACAAAAGGAATTATATTATTAGTTAAATGAGTCTCTAAGTCTGAGTCAAAGTCTATTTGAGTATAAGACTCTACATCAGATGCCGTTGAGAAAGCCATTTAGACCTCCTACTTATCTTCGACGTCTTTTTTAACTGCTTTATCTTCTACGTCTGATTTTTTAACTGCTTTTTCAGCTGGAGCTTTTTTAGCTGCTGCTTTTTTCTTAGCAGGAGCTTTTTCTTTCTTACCCCAACCTTGCTCTTTGAGCCATTCAGTAGGGTATTCTTTACCAGCTTTAGCAACTAAATCTGCTTGAGAAGTTGGCACATCTACTGGGTTACCTTCCCAAAGCTTTCCATCAGGTAGCTTATAAATATTTTTTTCTGGAATTGTATACATAATCATTAATCCTAACTTATAAAATAAAATTACTTGGTATTAGAAAAGGGCTTCCGAAGAAGCCCTTATTCTACACTATCGTCTAAATCAAACTTAGAAGTTTGTTATAGAACAGAAAGCTGTTGGTCTGTAAATGACAAAGCCCATTCTCATGGTTAATCTGATAGCTAGTTGATTCTTCGCAAAGAAGTCACTGTGGCTGTCAGAAACTGCAAGGTCTACACCTTGTCTCATTACCATTTGAGCAGCATCGCCACCACCGAATTTACCGACTAATGCGGTACCTTCAGCAATTGCTGTGCTTGGGACAACTTTAAGACCCCATAATCTAGCAGCTACATCGCCACCAAAGCCGCCTGCGGCTACGATTAATGGATTCTTAGAAGCAAGACCTGCGGTTGCATCTCCTGCTTGGTCAGTTACAGCAGTAACAATTTGATACCAGTCACTTGGGTGCATAACAACTGAATCAGGCTCGACGAAAGCGTCTTTTCTGATTTCTGTTATTGCTTGATAAATTTGTCCAAGTCTGTTCAATTCTCCAGAATATGAAGAATAGTCAAATGTGTTAATACCAGATTTGTTTAATACACCAGTCAAGTTTGGAGCTGAACCATCACCGTTTAGTAATTGGTTGTCCATTCTTAATCTCATCATAGTTGTGAGACGTGAATTAACATATCCTTGGATACCAGAAACGTCAGCCAACAATTCATCTGTCACAGGCAAGAAAGTAGCAATCTTACGAATGCTTTCTGTTCTTTCTGTGAATGCCAATGCTGATTCGTTTGCACTGGAGATGTCTCCAGATTCTGCAATTTCACCTGCATTGTTTGTGAAAGTTGTCTCTTCAAGATATACATATGCATTTTGGTTTGTTGTGATTTGGTCAAACAATCCAATTACAGCATTTGGGTCTCTTAAAGCTGTCTCTAATATTCCAGGTGCTCTTAATGACTCTGGTGGATAACCTGTGGTATTTAATGTTGTTTTAAATTCTGCTTGAGAATCTACGCCTTTAACACCATTGCTTAAGTATGATTTATAAGCATCAGTATCTGTGAATTGCTCACCTATTGTTTTAATGCCAGCTGGAGCTTCTTCAGCAACAGGAAGTTCGTTAGCAACTTCGTTGCTTACTTCCATAGCTTTTTCATTAGCAGCTTTTGATTCTTCAATCTTAAGCTCATCTAATGAACCAGCAAGTTCCTCATTAAGACCTTTGATTTTCTCTTTTTGGTCTGCTGAGTACTTACCATCTTCAGCTGGAGCATCAAATACAGATTTAAGCTCTTCACGAGACTTAGCAATATTTTCTCTAAGCTCTTCTACTTTACTCACTGTAAATTATCTCCTATTAGATTACTTATACTTCAGTGTCGTCAGCCTCAACAACCATAGCATCTGCTAATAGTCTTTGAGACTCTGCCCACACTTCGTCGTCAAGGTCTTCTTCTTCGACTGATTCAGTGTTATCTACTGGAACTTCTTCAACTTCTACCTCAGATTCTTCAGGGTCCTCTGTGTCTTCCTCTGGTTCGATAGCTACGTCAGTATCTACTGAGTCTGTTGGTTCTTCAACAACAGCTTCAGCAGCTTCAGTTTGTTCTTCGTCTAAGTCGTCTTCTAACTCTAAAGCACCTTCGGTTCCGACTTCTTCAATAAATTGGTCCAATTCGGTCCAAGCATCTTGTAAGTCTTCCTGAACTGCCCTTAATGCTTCAGTAGCCTTGACTCCTATTTTCCTTCCATCTTTTGCACGTAACATCGCAATGGCGTTAGCACGTGTCATCAAGCCGTTCAATGCAGCAAGCACATCTTTGACTTCTTCCGAAAAAGTTTTAGAAACTTCTTCTGAATTCTCTATATCATCAGACTTTTTCATATCTTTGGCACATTTACCAGTTTTGTTATAGTCACAATGTCCATAACCTTTTTCGTCTGACTCTTCTACCACAGGAGTTGAACAGTTGCAATCGCAACCTGATTTCTCTTCTTCAACTTCTTCCTCTGGTTCTTCGTTTTCAAAAAATGTAGAATGACCAAGAACACCTTTTTCACCAGCCATTTCTTCTAATAACTCTTTATTAGATTTAATAGCCATTGTGTATGTGTCTTGGTTAGCACCTACTAATACAGGAGATACCTCGTAGACTGATAAGTCTTTTAAGTATCTTGCGTCAACATCCTTATCACCGCTCTTAAATTTACCTCTTTCACTATCGTTAACTCTATATCCAAATGACCATTGTTGTAAGTCACCCATAGCTTTAACTAAGTTGTATGCTTCTTTACCTGATTCAGTATCCATAAAAAATGAACCTTCAAAAGTAGCTTTATCGCCATCTTGTTTTATTTCACCTTTACCAATTGGCATATCCCATTTATGAGCCCATACCATTGGAACTGAACCTGATTTGAATCCTGATTTGATAGCGTCAGGAATTACTACATCACCGTCGCTATCTAAAGTATTGAAAACCGAGAAAACAGCAGAAACTTTTCCTTCGTTGTCTGCTTTAAATTCTAAGTCGATATTTTTAATTTCACTCACGAGTGCATCTCCTATAAATTGTTAACAAATTTAATAAGGTGCATATATATTAGACTTTAACAAATGTCTTGAAAATGCGTGGTATTATTTTGTGATGTCTTTAATGACAGTTAATTTGGAGACTGGCATGGTAACTTTTCTATCAGTCTTTTTATGTTTACCATCTTCCATTATTGCCCATACTTGCATAGTAGCTTCATCGCCACTAACACTAGTTACTACACCATGAACAGTTGAAGGTGGGTCGGGGTCCTTATTGATTGACCAACTGACAGATTGTCCAACTCTAACACTTGCTGCCTTTTCCCCACTTTTTTTAGATGAGAGTGGGTGGGAAGAAGGTAGTAAATCTTGGTCGTAAGGTTTTCTTTTAAATCTACCAGTTCTCAAAGCATGAAGGAACCCGTTAACTCTGGCTACTCCCCACTGGTCAGCTCCAGTTACATTACCACGAACTGATGATGGGTTTGTACGATAAGCACCAACACCTCTGTTAAATACAGATACTAATGTTCTTAAATTAGTTCTGTACTTAGGATTTTTCGCATTGTGTTCTTTTACTTTATTAGTAAGAGTTTTGCGAATTCTATCTGAAACAGCTTTAGCAGCATTTTCATCAGCCATTTTACTGGCTAACTCATAAGCAGCTTTACGCCTACTTCTAACTACTTTCATTTGGTCAGATATAACTTTTTTCATAGCAGGAACACCCATGTTTAAAACACCACCCCACTTAATAGCAGCAACAACACCAGCTAATCTGTTATTGTTTTGATGTCTTCCCATAAATCGCTCTCTTCTACGTACCCAGCTAAGAACTGATTCACTTCTATCACCAGATTGATATTTAGTCCATCTAGCAAAAGCATCATTACCTGTAAACGAAGTAGGAGGGTTACCACCATTTCCACCTCGTCTCCAAATTTCTGGGTAATTCTCTTTTAGGTTTTTTGCATAACCATAAGGAAACATTTTATATTTA
>Ga0255759_10000987_pt1 | contig 25670 bp, 28 predicted proteins | sample 101ome_20_FD_179959 | JGI IMG/M metagenome (GOLD analysis project Ga0255759, IMG submission 179959) | Coastal salt marsh microbial communities from the Groves Creek Marsh, Skidaway Island, Georgia - 101404AT metaG (version 2) | ecosystem: Environmental > Aquatic > Marine > Intertidal zone >...
ATATGGTCACTGATAAAGTTTCTAAAAAAAAATAATATCAATCACCTTGATACAGCTTCAAGCTATGCTGATGCTGAAAAGATAATTTTTAATCTAACGGACTCGACGTTCAAAATTGATACCAAAATTCAAACCTTCACCGACAAAGAAGAATTTAAGTCATTGCTTGATGAAAAATGCGATTTAAATATCGATACACTATATTTTCATGACCCAGACATATTTAAGAGATTTGATTCAAGCTCTATAAAGATGTTTGTTTCTCAAATTAATGATTGTGGTTATAAAGCAGGATTCTCTCTTTATGACCAAAGTCTATTTGACTGTATAGATTTTTTTAATTCTAAAAATATCCTTCAAGGTCCAGTTCATCTTTTGGATTTAACTTTTGCAAAGAACGTCATAGAGATGAAATGTATTCCTGAAAATACTTATCTCAGGAGTTTCTTTGCAAGAGGTCTATTTTTTATGGAGGATAAATATATAAAAGATGTCTTAGGTAAAAATTATAATGAGGTCAAAAGAAATTTTGAAAATCAATATAACGCAAACTTTAGTTCAAAAAATCTATTAGCCTTAACACACAGCATGATTGGATATTTATTAAAACAAGGTTACGGATGTGTTCTTGGCATGAATTCCTCAAGCGAAGTAAAAAATCTTTTAAGAAAAATAAAGCTTTCAGAATTTGATGATTTCAAATGGGAAAGCACAATTATGAATGCTAAAAAAATAATAGATATACAGCAAATTAATCTATAATTCGATAATGAGCAGCTTATTAGATTTAAATATAATTCCTGATCGAAGTCATACATTTTCTAAAGCCCACCATCAATACCCAACCGGCCTTGCTCCAACGACAGTTTTAAGTGCGAATGAGGTAACTTTAACAACTGATAAGGGAGATTTTACAGATTGGTCGATGGGATTAGGTCCTGTGATAAAAGGATATAATTTTCAAGAATTAAATCACTTTATTGCAAAAAAAATGAATGATGGATTTGCATATTCTATTCCTTCAGATTATGAGTTTAGAGTAGCTTCGAAGCTATTAAAGATTTTAGAGTTTGGAGAGCAAGTCAGGTTTGCCAAAAATGGTTCTGATGTTACTTCTGCTGCCGTACGACTTTCAAGATTTCATACAGGAAAAACAAAAGTAATTTGTAATGGTTATCATGGCTGGCAGGATTGGTATATTGGAACTACTACAAGAAATGGCGGCGTTCCAAAGTCTGTAAGTTCCGAAACTATAAAAATTGATGGTTCATCAATCGAGCAACTTGAAAAGGCATTTGAAAGTAATCAAGGAAATGTAGCATGTCTAATTGTTGAGCCAATGATTAATGATGAGCCAGACATATTTTTTTTAAAAAATGCAAAAGAACTTTGCAAAAAAAATTCTGCTTTACTTATTTTTGATGAATGCTGGACTGGATTCAGATGTCACAAACAAGGAGCAATCGGATACACCAATATTGAGCCAGACCTTGCATGCTATGCAAAAGCTCTAGGAAATGGAGTTCCTGTTTCGGCGATAGTTGGTAATAAAATGATAATGAAAAACTTTGAAGAAATATTTTTTTCATTCACACATGGGTCTGATCCTATTGGTATTGCTGCTGCCGACTTTATGCTTGATTACTTAGACGAAGATTTTTATAAACAGCTAAGCAAAAAAACAACACAGCTATTTTCATTAATAAACAATGCAATTCAAAGTATTGAAAATCCCGAACTGCATCTTAAGGCAACCTCATATCCTGGAAAAATTGTACTTTTGGCAGAAAATCAATCGCTATCTTTGCAAATTAAATCTTTCATACAAAAAGAACTTCTGAAAGACAATATTCTATTTAATATGTTTTTTGCTATAAGTGAAGATCATAAAAAAGAAGACATAGATAGTTTTATGAAAGTGCTAAATAGAATAATTAAAAAATTCAATATGACAAACTTCAATATCATTAAGGAGACTGAAAAATACTTGGTTAGCCCTGTATTTAGACAACAAAAATGAAAGAACTATCACTAGGAAATAAAAAGGTTGGTCTTAATCATAGGCCATACTTCATTGCTGATATTGCAGCTAATCATGACGGTGAATTAACTAGAGCAAAAGATCTGGTCTGGATAGCAAAAGAAGCTGGCGCAGATTGTGCAAAATTCCAACATTTTCTCGCTCAAAAGATTGTTAATGATGTTGAATTTAAAAAAATTGAAGATGTAAAGACTCATCAATCTGAGTGGAAAAAATCAGTATCGCAAATATATGATCAATATCACTTTAGACGGGAATGGACAGAGGAAATATATGAAGAATGTATTAAAGCTGATATAGAGTTTTCTACCTCTCCTTATGATTATGATGCAGTCGAAGAAGTAAATCAGTTTGTTAATTTTTTTAAAATTGGTTCGGGAGATATAAGTTGGATAGATTTTTTAGAATTTCTTAAATCTCAGAACAAACCCCTAATCCTTGCTACTGGTGCATCAACGCTATCTGATGTTGAAAGAGCTGTCGGGGCACTAGATCCTTCAAAGTTAATCTTGATGCAATGTAATACAAATTATACTGTTGATCAGGATAAACATGGATATGTAAATCTAAATGTATTAAAACTGTATAGGGAAAAATTTCCATCTCTAATATTAGGCCTTTCAGACCACACACTTGGGCATGGTTCAGTGCTGGGATCTATTGCTTTGGGCTCAAGAGTAATTGAGAAACACTTTACTGATGATAATGATCGCGAGGGTCCTGATCATAAATTTGCTTTAAACCCCCTAGCCTGGAAGCAAATGGTAGAAATGGGGAATGAAGTTTATGAGACCCTGGGAGACGGCCAAAAAAGGATAGAGCCAAATGAAGAAAATGCGTTTATTGTTCAAAGAAGATCAATTGTATGCAATAAAGACCTTAAAAAAGGACATACTATCACAGCTGATGATTTAGAATTTTTAAGGCCATGCCCGGTTAATTCATTTCATCCATATGAAAAACATTTGATCATTGGAAAGGATATATTGAATGATAAAAAGAGAAATGAATCAATATTAAAAAGTGATGTATGTTAGGTGCGATAGTGCCTGCTCATAATGAAGAGCAGACTATTAGAAAGGTTTTAGGAAACATTATTAGAGCAGGAATTGATGCCCAACATATCTTTGTTGTAGATAATAATTCTTCTGATAAAACTGCAAAATATGCTAATGAAATGCATGTTAATGTTGTTGAATGCAGTACTAAAGGTTATCAAGCAGCCCTCAATGCAGGTTTAATCCGCCTGTGTAAAAAAAATTATCGAAAATTTCTGATAGTAGATGGTGACAATGAAATTGAATTTCAAGCCATAAAAGAAATTTTAAGTCTTCGAGAAAAATACTCTTTCGTTGTAGGCCAAAGGAATCATATCAAACGCTTTGGTGAGAAGATAATTAACAAGTACTTCTTTAAATATTTTGGTATCAAAGACTTGATGTGCGGCCTAAAGATGGGAGAAATGAATTTATATAATAAAAGTAACAAGCTTAAATTTGGCATTGACTTATTTAGATTATCAAGGTGTGATAAAAATAAAATTTTTAACCTTCCAATAGATTTAAATCCCAGAGAAGAAACGAGATTGGGTAATTCAATTCTGGTCAACTACAATCTCATACAAAACCTTATCTATTTTCATTTTATAAAAAAAAATCTATGAAAATTGCAGCATTCATTCCGGCAAGAAAAAATAGCAAGCGTATTCCTCATAAAAATAGACTTAAAATTGATAATGAATTAATTGTTAATAGAGTAATAAATAATCTTAAATCCTCTAACGTGATAGATAAAATCTTTCTCTCAACGGATGATGGTTTCTTCAATGACAAGATACCTAGCGATGTTGAGATAATTCAACGAAAGGGAAAATTCATTGATGATCACTCTTCAGTAATAGAATTGTTAAGCTGGCACCAAAAAAACCAACTTAAAGATTTTGATATAATTTTTCAAATTTTTACTCATTCTATTTTAATTGATGGGGTTGTAATTAAAAATGCGCTTGATTTCTCACAATCTTCGGATTTCGAGAGAACTATTAGCATAGCTGAGCTCCCTGTGCCGGTAGAATGGACATATAAAATGAATAATTCAAAGCTAGAAAGTATATTTCCTAACGGCGAATTAATTAGATCGCAAGATTTGGGAAAAAGTTTCTATGATGCAGGACAGTTTTATATTTATAAAAAAAGTTGGTTTAACAGTAGTAACTCTCGGAGTCAGAATGGATATCTTCTTCCTCGATTCCATGGCGTAGATCTTGACTATGATGAAGATATCAATGATTTAGAACTCCTATACAAACTTACAAAATTTCAAAAATAAACATAACAAACTAAAGTTTGAAAAATATAAATAATTTATAATATGGTATGAAAAAAATTGCGTTAATTACGGGAATTACCGGTCAAGACGGCTCTTATCTAGCTGAGCTACTTTTGAAAAAGGGATATATAGTTCATGGCCTTAGAAGGAGGGTCTCACTTTTTAATACTGAAAGAATAGACCACATCTTAACGAACAAAGAATTTGCAGATAAGTTTTTTCTACATTATGGAGATTTGACTGACAGCTCAAGTCTCAATAATTTGATTGCGCAGACTGTGCCTGATGAAGTATACAATCTAGGAGCTCAATCTCATGTCGCCATTAGTTTCCAGCAACCTGAATATACTGCCAATGTTGATGCATTGGGCACACTAAGGCTACTTGAAGCAATTAGAATTAATAAACTTTCGGATAAAACTAGATTCTATCAAGCTAGCTCTTCAGAGTTGTATGGACTTGTTCAAGAAACGCCTCAAAATGAATCCACTCCCTTCTACCCAAGAAGTCCATATGCTATAGCTAAATTGTATTCTTACTGGACAACGATAAATTATCGTGAAGCATATAATTTCTTTGCTTGTAATGGGATTCTCTTTAATCATGAAAGCTCAAGACGCGGCGAAACATTTGTCACAAGAAAGATCACAAGAGCTCTTACAAGAATTAAATTAGGCCTCCAAACCGAACTTAGTCTGGGTAATTTAGATGCGTTAAGAGATTGGGGGCATGCAAGAGATTATGTTGAGATGCAGTGGATGATGTTACAAAAAGATAGTCCAAAAGATTACGTTATTGCCACTGGAGAACAAATTTCAGTAAGGGATTTCACAAAAAAAGCTGCAGATTTTTTAAACATTCCCTTAACATGGGAGGGTCATGGGGTAGATGAAAGAGGAATAAATGATGATGGCAATGTAATTGTAAGGGTTGATCCGATTTACTTTAGACCGGCAGAAGTTGAAACATTGCTCGGTGATATAACTCTTGCAAGAAAGGAATTGAACTGGAAACCGACTATTTCTATAGATCAGCTAATTGAAGAAATGGTTCAAGATGATATGAAGCTTGCTGAAAAAGAGAAGATTTTAAATACTCTTTAAACGGTATTTTATCAAAAACTTAATATTTTAAAATGCAGAAATTTCTTATTACTGGTGCTTTTGGACAAGATGCATTCTATTTATCAAAGTATATAAAGAGAGAAAAACTTGGCTTGATATATGGAATACATAATAAAGAAGATACAGAAACTCTAAAAAAAAGACTGCAATACTTTGATGAAGTAAAAAAGCTGTCTTTGGATGATAGCGATCAATTGAGCTCATATATTATTGATAATTATTTTGATTACATTATTAATGTAGGAGCATTAGCCTCAAGCCTTGCTCAATTTGATAATCCTATTTCCTTATTAAAAATAAATTCTGAATCAGTTGTAAATATCTTAGATACCATAAAAAATCATAGACTTAACACTATTTTCTTGCAGGCTTCAAGTTGCGAAATTTTTGCAGGAGGTATTGTTGCACCTCAGCAGTTAAACACCCCCAGAACTCCAAGAACATTATATGGAGCAACAAAAATTCTTTCAGATAATTTTATTAAAATTTACAGAGAAAAGTATGGAGTTAGATGTTTTTCAGCAATTTTATACAGTCATGAAAGCCCTCTTAGAGATGAGAGCTTTTTTACAAAAAATATATTTATCAAAATTCATAAATATTTGAGCGGAGAAAAAAATAAAATTCAGATATATAATCCAAATGCATACAGAGATTGGGGGTATGCTGGTGACTATGCAAAAATTTTAGTTAAGTCGCTTTTTAGAAAGCAGCTTGATGACCTAATAGTTGCTTCTGGTAAACTGACTTCAGTTAAAAGCTTTACTGAAAATGTTCTTAAACAATATGACCTAGACTATAATCACGTCGTTGAAGAAATTGATTCACCTGAATTCAGAGCAAAAGAAACACTTAAGCTCTACCCAGATCACGATTCTATTGAAAAAATAGTTTCTCAAAATATTAAATTTGATGTACCAAAACTTATCAAACTTTTAACTAGACATTATGAACAAACTAAATAAAATCAGTCAAACCATTTCTGAATGCAGAGCATGTGGAGGGAGCTTAAATAGCAATATTTTTAATTTAGGGTACCAAGCTCTAACTGGTCATTTTCTTAGGCAGGGAAAAGAAATTGATAGATATAATGTCAGCCTTGCGCTATGCAAGAATAAACAATGTGAGCTTGTTCAAGTCAATGAGAGATATGATATTGACCAACTTTATGGTGATCATTACGGTTATGAGTCATCTCTAAATCCTTCGATGATTCAGCATCTTTCGGATAATATTAATAAAATTGAAAGTAAAAATATTATTGAGAATGATGACATCGTCATAGATATTGGAAGCAATGATGGAACATCTCTTGGTATATATTCAAATAAGTCCTTGCAACGCATCGGAGTTGATCCTACCGCGGTAAAATTTAAAAAACATTATCAAGATGAAGGAATAACCTTATTTGATGAGTTCTTTCCCTCAAACTCATTAAGTAAATTTCTTGGAAGAAAAAAAGCAAAAGTAATTACAAGCTTTGCATGTTTTTATGATTTACCGAGCCCAAGTGAGTTTGTGTCTGAGATTAAGAAAATTCTAGATATAAATGGTCTTTGGTGCACAGAACAGAGCTATTTATTTGAAATGCTAAAAACAAATTCGTTTGATACTATGTGTCATGAGCATCTTGAGTACTATTCAATCAAAAGTATTGATTTCCTTTGCGAGCTTCATGATCTAGAAATTAAAGAGGTAGATTTTAATGATATTAATGGAGGCTCCAGCATTCTTTTTATAGGCCATAAAGAATCTTCTATTAACAGGGATAAAAACGTAGATAAGATTCTTAAAGAAGAATCCCTAACGGATCTTGAGAAAGCATTCAAAATATTTAAACAAAATATAGATGCGCAAAAAGAAAATACAATTGCATTACTCACAGAGCTCAAGGAAAAAAATCAAACAGTATTTGGAATTGGCGCAAGTACAAAAGGCAATGTATTACTGCAGTATTATGAGATAGATAAAAATTTAATCCCTGAAATAGGTGAAGTAAATCCAAATAAATTTAATTGCCAAACTCCAGGATCAGAGATACCTATAAAAAGTGAAGAGGAAATATTAGCAAAAAATCCAGATTATTTATTTATTCTTCCTTGGCACTTTAAAAATTTCTTTCTAAATTCAGAAAAATTTAAAAATAAAAAATTAATCTTCCCATTACCAGTACTGCAAATCATTGAAACATAAGTATAAATGGAATTTTCGGTAATATTAGTTGTTCTAAATGAAGAGCAAAGAATTAGAGACTCTTTAAAAAGAATTCAGCTTATGAATCCAGCAGAGATATTAGTAATTGATGGTGGGTCAAAAGATAAGACTGTTAGCATCGCACAGGAATTTACAAAAAATATTACAATCTCAACCAATAGCAATTTAACAAAAGATAGGCAGATTGGTGTTAATAAAGCTAAATATGATTTATTAATGTTAATTGATGCAGATCACAGAGTTAACTCTGATCTAGCGACAAAACTCTTCGAAGATATGCAAAAATATGATTTGGACATAGTTCAATCTGGTTTGAGTTTTGTCGGTGATAATTTTTTAACAAAAGCTGAAAATCAACTAATGGATATAACAATCAATAAACCGGGTAAAAAAGAAATGATTGGGGTTGCTCCAGCCATGTATAAAAAAGAAATTTTTAACTTAATTAAGTTTGATAGCAATATTACAGAAACTATTGATGATACAGATTTTATTTATAGACTTAAAAGAGATACTGATTTTAATATAGGCAATTCATCTGCAAAAACCCAATCTCTCCATTATGGAAGCTTAAAAGAATATGTAAAAAAATTTAAGTGGTATGGCATTGGTGATGGTGAATTTTGTATTAAGCATCCATCTAGAGCTTGGAGAATGTTCTACCATCTTTTAATTAACTATCTATTTATTTTGCCACTAAGAGGAATGATTAGAGGTAAATTTAAATTGCTACCTTATTGCTGGCTTCAAGGAAGCATTAGATTTTTTTATTGTGTAAAAAAAATTATCCTAAATTTTTTTCAAAGCAAATAAGCCAACTCCAAGTGCATGCGGCATGAGATTAGCAGATTGATCGGATAGTGCGGAGGAGTCTTCAGCTTTGATCCAGCCCAAAACTTTATCATGCTTAAAGTATGTTTCCTCAACAACCGAAAACAGAGAAGAGCTTAGCAAAGTTTCAAGCGCTTCTGAATTAAATTCGTAGCTCTTAGCATACAATCCCATACTATCCTTATATTGAATTTCACCCCCAGATCCAACTGGGAGTGTTAAAAGGAGTTTACCGTTTTCGGATAAGTTGTTATGGCATGAATTTAAAAAATTTATATCAATTTCTGTATTTCTTTTTGAAATAAGCTCATATGGAGATTCAGACCTATCAAATACACCTTTTTTTTTGGTTTCGTCTAGATTTGGACTATCAAAACCAAAATGCTCTAATGTTGAAATACAACTAATAGCATCGAATGTGCCATTAAATTTATAATTTAAAAAATCAGCTTCAACTTGATTAAGTTTTAAGAATTTTTCGCGCCATTCTTCAGGAACTCTATCTATTAACTTTGAGCTGTCAATAATATCAATAAATGTCATATCAATATCATTCAACTCTGACGAAAAATAAATGTTCATTAAGCCTTGATCACAGAGACTAATTCCTATGTCTAAAAGTTTTTTTGGTTTATAGAGCTTTAATTTTTGTGCTAACCAAGGAACCTCGACTACTCTTTCAGAAAAAATAGAAGTCGCTGAGCCTCCTAATTCAATTAGAGTGCCATTGAATAGAATTTCATTGGACAACATAATGCTTAGGAGCTTTTCGTGATCTAAAGTAGATAGTTTCATATTATGCAAAATTTAAGAAATGATTAATTAATAGTTTTTAAGGTTGTCATAGTATACGATAAGCCCGTCTGTAAAGTGATAACAAGTGTAAGAAATAAGAAAAAATTGGATAAAAATATTAACAGAGAACTGTTTATAGTCAATGCTAGTAAGTAACTTGAAAATGTCATAAATTGAGATGTAGTCTTAAACTTTGCTATTAAAGTTACTTTAGTTGCAGCAGAGTTATTTTTTCTAGCATTTAAATCTCTTAATGCTCCAACCCAAAACTCTCTGGCTAAGATTAAACTTCCACAGATGCCAACAAAGGAACTACTCAAATGAATAGATAAAGCAATGATCAAAAATAATACTAAAATTTTATCAGCTATTGGATCTAATATTTCACCAAGTGTTGATGTTAGTTTATATTTTCTAGCTAAGTAGCCATCAAAAAAATCTGTTATTGAAGCCAAAGTAAATAGTATTAGTGCAAGGCTATAACTTTGGAATGTTAAAATAAGACAAAAAATTAAAGGCGCCAAAACCACTCTACAAATGGTTAATGAATTAATAAAAAATTTCATAACTAATTTATTATACTTTTAATTTTAATGGCAAGCTTTCTATTAATTCCAGGCACTTTAAGCAGCTCATCTTCAGATGCCAGCTTTATATTTTTTAGTGATTTAAAATGCTGAATTAAGGCTTTTTTTCTGTTAGATCCAATTCCATTAATTTTTTCTAAAATAGAATATTGTTTTAATTTATTTTTTTTATTTCGATTTGATTTAATTGCAAATCTATGTGATTCATCTCTAATTTCCTGAAGTAGCAAAAATCCTGGTCTATCTTTTTGCATTTCAATAATACCATCTACGGAAAGAATTGTTTCGGTAGACCTGACTCTTTTTGATCCTTTAACAATGCTTAGTATCATTGGCGGTTTTTTTACCAATGCAGAAAAAGTTTGCAGTGCTACCTCAAGTTGGAGTTTTCCTCCATCTATCAGAATAATATCAGGCAAAGGATAGATACTTGCTTTGTTAATCCTTCTTTCAAGAAGATGTTTGATTGAGCCTAGATCATTCCCAGAAAACTTCTTGGGTATATTAAAAAGCTTATAATTTGATTTTTCAGGGCCAAGTATAGAATATCTAACAGATGAAGCCACACCATGCTCACCACCATGATGACTAACATCAAAGCCTTCTATAGTTATTTTTTTTTGGCTTAAACCCAAACTAAAGATCAAATCTTTAATAGCAAATAAATACTTATCAGATTTATTAACTTGATTTTCGATAGCTTGGTCAGCATTTAATTTTCCTAACTTAGCAATTTTCTTAATATTGGAATTGATGTTTGTAGAAATTGAAATATTTTTTCCAAATTTAAGCTTTAAAGCTTCTTTTATTAATGAGGAATTTTTAAGCTTAGTATTTAAATAAATTCTCTCAGGCAGAGAAAAGCTATTTTGATAATAAGAAAAAATTAAGCTTTGAAATAAGCTATCTATATCATGCAATTGATTGCCTTTTAAATAATGGGTTTTAGTACCCCTGATCTTTCCATTTCTAACGGATAAGATACATACTCCTGTTCTATCTAACTTGGAAACACATGCAAAGAAGTCAACGCTAATTAATGAGCTATTGAATGATTGATCCTGCTGCAAAAGATCTAAACTTCTAATCCTTTTTTTCATTTCATTTGCTCTTTCAAATTCTTGATCCATGGCAAGTTTATGCATTTGAGAAATCATTAACAGTCTAGTTTTTTTTCCTGAAGAAGAGAGGTAATCTTGTGAAGATGCAATATCAGATTGATAGCTAACTTCAGAAATAAAATTTACACATGGAGCAGAACATCTATTCATCTGGTATTCGATGCATGGTCTAGACCTATTATTAAAAGTTGCATCAGTACAATTTCGAATGTGATAAATTTTCTGTAGATCTTTTATGGTTGATTTTACCGCTAGGGCGCTAATAAATGGTCCATAATAATTTTTTGAAACTGCATGTTTTACTCTCTTCATACTAATACTAGGAAATTTATGATCCATTGAGAAGTGGACATATGGATATGTCTTATCATCCCGCAAAAGAATATTAAATCGAGGAAGATTTTCTTTAATCAAAGATTGTTCTAAAAGAAGAGCTTCAGCTTCGGTGGTTGTTGAAAAAGTTTCAATTTTATCTGTAAGAACCTTAATTTGATGTGTTTTCCTGTCTTTAAAAGATTTACTAAAATATGAGGATACTCTTTTTTTTAAATCCTTTGCCTTTCCAATATATATAATTTTATTTTTAGAAAAAAATTTATATATTCCGGGAGTATTGGGAACTTGTTTTAAATCCAATGCCATTAACTAAGAAATTTCTTCGCTATAAGTTTGCCCGCAGCCACTCCAAATTGATCAAAAGGATTAATTTGAAGCATGCATGCAGTAATAAAAACTCTATGCTCCCAAGTTGCTAATAAAAAACCCAGCGCTTCAAGTGACATTTTATTTAAATGGAAAAGGTTAACAGGGGAGTTACCATTTGTTTTTTCAAGCGAATTAGCCGAACCTTTGAAATCTGACGATAGTAAAACAGCTTGTCCCTTGGCTTGAGCGCTTGATAATGGGCTATAAGTTGAGGTTGAGTAAATAATATCGGTGCAGAATTCTGCTGTGCCCTGATGCAATAATTGAAAATATGAGTGTTGAGCAGTGGATCCAAATCCCCCAAATATTGACTGGCCCGTTTCATTAAATAAAGATTGAGGATTTGCCTTTTTTCCAAGTGACTCCATCTCAAGTTGCTGAATGTAAGTTGCTAAAGACCTCAACTTCCAATTGTAAGCAAGCACCACTCTATTTTTTTTATTTAGAAAATTATTAAACCACAAATCTGAAAATGCCAATATTTTAATAAATTTTTGATATTGCAGATCTATTTTTGTATTACCTAAAAGCATTCTGTCTGCATTAAGACCACCCTTTAAAAATTTAGAGAAATTATTTTCTAATGCGGCGCTCAAAGAAATAGGTGACCAGATTGAATATCTACCTCCAACTGTTTCTGGAAATGGAACAATGCAATTTTCATTAAAACCCAAAGTTTTTGCTTTATCTGTGTTTGCCGTGATAACTATTGAATTAGTTGAATTTCTTTTTGCACCAAGCCAATTCAAGCATGAAAGAGTCTCATCTGTTGAAAGTGATTTAGATGAAAAAATGTAAAAATTCTTTTGCCCTTTTAATGGTTTTAATATTGAATTGAATTCATCTCTGTCAGGCCCAGAAACAAAATAGTAATTTAATTTTAATGAACTATTGTTTGTGAATTCTTGAAGCAATTTCGGCCCTTCATAGGAGCCACCAATTCCAAAGGTAATAATATTCTTAAAACCATGTTTTTGAATCCTTTTGATAAAAGGTTGTGTAATATTTTTAAAATCGAACTCTATTGCTGATTGATTATTGCGATATTGATGATGTAAAGCTTGTTTTTTTTCTGTTTTGTTTACTACCTTTCCAATAAATAAATCATTAATGGAATCTTGAAGATTCAATTCATGCGCAAGTTCTTCAAATAATTTATAGTGCTGAGAAGAGAAGTTCTTTAAATAGGAGTGATAATCTAAAAGCTCAGATTCAAACTTAAAGGATAGTTTTTTTTTGCTATTATCTGGTTTTGTTAGTTTCTTGAGATCAAGAAAAATACTTTTAGTAGATTTATTGTTCATAAATGGAATTATTAAAATTCTGTAATGCTTGAGAAATCTCTTCAGCTTGTGTAATTGGTCTGCCGATGACCAAAAATGTAGAGCCCCTCTCAATCGCTTCTCTTGCGCTCATAGTTCTTGCTTGATCATCTTTGACTTTAATATCCCTAATTCCTGGTGTAATTTTTATTGAATGAGGTCCTATAATTTTATTTGCTATTTCTAGCTCATGAGGTGAGCAAACAATTCCATCTATATTAACTTTAACTGCGATTTTAAATAAATTGCTTATTTGATCCTCAAGCTTGTTGCCAAATAAAGATAATGAATCTTTCTCTTCTAAACTGGTAAGCATTGAGACTCCTATAACTTTAGTATCAATAGATTTGCCTGCAAGCACAGCTTTGCTGAGCATCTCTTCGCCGCCAGATAAATGAACTGTAAGCATATCTATTTTGCAGTCACTGAAACCTCTAATTGTTTCATAAACAGTATTTGGAATGTCATGCAATTTTAAATCTAAGAAAATTTTAAATCCTCTAGAGGATGCATGCTTAAGAAAGGATTTTCCAAGGGCGTTAAAAACAACACTTCCTATTTTAACCAGGCAAAGGTCTGGATTAAGTTGTTCTAAAATTGCATTAGCCTTTTCAAAATCAAATGTATCAATAGCTACAATTATTCTTGGATCAGTCATGAGCATTCAGGAGCTTCTTGGATGCTTTAAAATGCATAATTGAGGTTTCACCTAAATAAGACTCTTCGTTTGTCTTAGGATTAATATATTTTCTTGGTCTGATAGTTTTTTTGGAGAATGAGCCAAAGCCCCTTATTTCAACTCTATTATCTAGCGCAATAGCATTAATTATTTCCTGCAGTATTAAATCAATTCCTTCAATAATTGTTTCATCATTCAAAGATGAGAACTTTCTTGAAAGATGAATCGCTAGATCTGATTTATTAAAATTTTGTGTCTGTTTCTTCATTTTTAGTTCAAGAAATACTTTGCTTTTGAAGTTGGACTAAAGCGAACTTTAATTTGAGATGGGATTTTGAAATTTTCCATACTCTTGGGATTTCTTCCTATTCTTTCTTTTGTTACAAATGTTTTAAAAGAACCGAATCCAGATAGCTTAATGCTCTTTTGGGATCTCAGGTTTACTTTTATTGCTTGAAAAAACTCATCGACTAATGAATCAGAGGCGCCAACTGAAAGCCTCAATTCTTTTTTTAGTATTGCGCTTAAGTCCTTTTTGGTCAAATTCATGACCTTATTTTAGCATTCAATGTTTTTTCTAGAAGCTTCACCATCATTTGCATTGAGCTATTGATTTCAGACTCTAATAAAGATTTAGTTTTGCTTTGAAAAGTAAATCTTAGCGTCATGCTGACAGAACCCTTGGGAATATCCTTTCCTTCAAAAATATCCATAAGATTAAAAGAAACTAGGTACTTTATTCCTGCAAGAGAAATTAAACTTTTAATCTCTTCATAAGAAATAGATTTATTTATTACAATATTTATGTCTCTATTAGAAAGAGGAAATTTGCTGGTCTTTACAATTTTTGGATTCACAGAAGATGACGAAATTTTATCGGGATAAATTACAAATCCATAAGCTTGTTTCTTAATCAATTTCTCTGTAACGGAGAGGTCTATTTCACCCATCACTCCAATCTTTTGTTTGCCAAAAAATATACCTAATGCATTTTCATTAAATGGCGCTAGTAAACTGGCTTTCTGAAATTCAATATCTTGCATGCCTAAGGTTTGTAATAATTTAGAGATTTCTGCTTTCAGCGAAAAGAAATCATATGTCAACACCCTCTGACTCCATGTTTGCGGCTGTTCATGATGATAGATAATTCCTGATAAATGTAACGATTGAGTGAAGCCATTTTTTTCTTTTTTAAATACATTGGCTACTTCAAATACTTTAATAGACATGTGCCCTTTTTTCATATTACTGTTTACTGCTGAAAATAGAGATCTAAAAAGACTCCCTCTCAGCAATGGCTCGTTTTCATTTATTGGATTTTGTAATTCAACAGGCTTCCAGCCATTAGAGTTTAATTTATGGAAAGAGTCTCTTGAAACAAATGGCATATGCATAAGTTCTTTGAAGCCAGAATGAACAAGGCCAAGTCGAAGATTACCCAATGCATTAGTCCGCTTATTATTGGTAATTGGCCCAGCTTTTGGTTTTGATGTGGGTATATTGTCATATCCATAAGATCTTAATAACTCCTCATACAAATCCTCTTCTAAAGAAATATCAAATCTGTGGCTGGGAATATTGAATGTGATAGTCTTTTCACTTTTAGTATGCAACTTAAAACCAAGGTTTTTTAATATAAGAATTGCTTTGCTTACCTTTAATTTTAAGCCAGAAAATTTATTAAATCTTGCTATATCTAATTTTACATTTTTCTTTTTAGTCTTTTTGGAGTAAGAGCAATAAAGCTTAACCGAATCATAGTTTGCTATTTGATCTAATAGAAATAGGTATCTTTCTAATGCTGATTGCTGTAACTCAGGATCTACACCTCTCTCAAAGCGATGAGAGGCATCAGTAGCCAGCCCATACTTTCTAGCTTGATTAACAATGATCTCGGGTCTAAAAAATGCAGCTTCAACAGCTATACTGGAAGTGCTTGATGATACTGAAGATGCCTCACTACCAATTATACCTGCAATCGCTTGAATTCCAGATTGATCCTGAATTGTTAATGAAGATGGCTGGACATCTTTAAAATCACCTCCAATAACTCTTACTGAATTATTCTTGTCTTTTGGAAAACGAACATTAATTGGTAATGTTAACTTAGCTAAATCAAATACATGCATAGGGGCACCAAGTTCTAACATCACATAATTGCCTAAATCAACCAGGGGATTAATCAATGGGATACCAGCAGATTCTATAAAACTTCGCTTTCTAGAATCTAGATTTTTAATTTTTTGCAAACCTTTAACTAGCATTAAGTGATAATTACCACAACCGGAGCCATCAATTTGGTTGATAATTTTCTTATCTTGAAAAAGTCTTAATGATGAAGTTTCAATTTTTTGGCTAGTTTTTTTTGATTGATATGCATAGAATTCTCTTTCTAAACCTCTGAGTGATAGGGCATCGCCACGATTTGGAGTAATATCAAATTCTATTAGATCTCCTGCTATCTCGCACTCAAAACCAACTTGCGTGAATACATCACTCAGTTTTTTTTGGCTAAGATTTGTATTAAGAAAATTCTTTAAATATGAATATTGAATTTTCATGATAGAAATTGATTTAAAAAATCCAAATTAGATGAGTAAAATTCTCTAATATCTGATACTCCATAGTAAAGCATTGCTAATCGCTCAACTCCCATACCAAAGGCAAAGCCGCGAAATTTTTTTGTATCTATGTTGCAGCCATTTAATACATTTGGGTGGACCATTCCGCAGCCTAAAATTTCTAACCATCCCTGTTTACCAAATTTTATATCTACCTCTGCTGAGGGCTCTGTGAAGGGAAAATATGATGGCCTGAATCTGACTTCCATTTTTTCATTAAAAAAATCTTCTAGAAAATCAATTAAAACTCCTTTTAAATCGCCAAAGGTAACATCTTCATCAACGACCAATCCCTCAATTTGAGTAAACATGGGTAGATGAGTGGTATCAGAGTCACATCTAAATACTCTTCCTGGAGAAAGCATATATAAGGGCAAATCTTCATTTAACATTGCATGTACTTGAGTATTTGAAGTATGCGTTCTTAATAGATATTCTGTCTTACTTCTAGAATTAAGATAAAAGGTATCATGCATTTGTCTTGCTGGATGATTTTCTGGAAAATTTAATGCTTCAAAATTATAAAAGTCTGTTTCTATCTCATTTCCATAAAAAATTTGATAATTCAAAGGGGTGAAATAGTTAATAATTTTTTGTGAGATTTTAGCTATTGGATGCTCAGAACCAACTAAAAAAGGATCTGAAGGAAGAGATACATCTAATTTCTTATAGTCGCTTTTACCCTCTATATCTTCAAGGGAAGTCTCAAACAATTTAGTTAAATTATTTTTAAGAATATTTAACTTTTTTGCAACATTTAATCTCTTATCTGATTGAAGATCTTTAAGCTTTGAGAATGCGCTGACAACAAAAGACTTTTTACCAAGATATTGAGCTCTTAGTTGATAGAATTCAGCCTCTGAATGAACGGATTTTAATTTGAGAGCGGCTGTTTCAATTAAATCCTGAGGGATTTGCATGAGTACATTATACCCTTACTTTTTCTACGATTTTCTTAAAAGTATCGGGATCAGAAAATGCAATGCCAGCTAAAGATTTTCTATCTAGTTTTATATTTGCCTTGGAGAGTTGATTAATGAATCTGCTGTAAGAAACTTCCAACGGCATTAATGCTGCTGAGATTCTTGAAATCCACAAAGATCTAAAAGTTCTTTTCTTATTGCGTCTATCTCTAAAAGCATATTGAAGAGCCTTCACGTTAGATTGCTTTGCAGTTCTAAATAGTCTGCTTCTAGCACCGTAATGACCTTTGGTGGCTTTTAGTACTTTCTTATGTTTAGATCTTGCTGTTAATGCTTTAGTTACTCTTGGCATAATATTTATATGTTATATAAAAGTTTTTGAGCTATTTTTTTAGTTTCATCAGCCATCTTGATCATGCCACGATTATGGCGTTTTCTCTTGGTGGTTTGCTTGGTCAAGATATGAGCACGAGAAGCACTCCTTCTTTTTAAACCACTACCAGTGGCTTTAAATCGCTTTTTTGCACTTGAATGTGTTTTTAATTTATAACCCATATTTATTTCTTTCTAATTTGTGAGAGAACCATCAATAACTGTCTGCCTTCAAGAGATGGCTCTTGATCAACTTGAGCTATATCTTTAAGGTCTTCCCTCAAACGATTTAGCAGTTCAAGCCCTAAATTACTATTTAAGATTTCCCTTCCTCTAAACCGAACGCTGATTTTAGTCTTATCTCCGTCATTAATAAAGCTTTTTATCTTTTTTAATTTAATATTGTAATCACCAACATCGGTAGTCGGACGAAACTTAATCTCTTTTAAAGATTGTTTTTTTGGTTTTTTGATACCAACAGTACTTTTTTTCTTTTCAAATTGAAATTTTCCATAATCTAATAACTTGCAGACAACAGGTTGAGCGTCTGAAGGAGATACTTGCACTAAATCAAGATTTTTTTTCTGAGCTTCTTCCAAAGCCTGATCAATAGATACTAATCCCAATTTTTCCCCATCAAAGCCGATTAACATAACTTCTTTTGCATAGATTTTCCCATTGATAGGGGTAATTGATTTTTTCTTCAAAACGATAGCGAAATAACTTATGTAGTATGCAAATGACTGATCAAAATAACTTTGATTTTGAGGAATAAATTGTTAGGAGATTTAACATTCAGGTGGATTTTATAGCATTATTTATAAAAAGAAAACATCTTATAAAAAGAAAACATATAAGCACAAAGCACAAAGAATGCCAATTGTTCATAATTTTAAATTAGATCCTGTCTTTAAGTTAGCTCCTTTAATTGAGTTAAGAATTGCGACCTCTAGTGGTGTAATTTGATAATTAAATCTATGGGATACCTTTTTATTTGATAATACTGAATATTTTGGCCTTGAGGCATTTTGATTGAATGATTCGGAGCTAATTGGAACTAATTTTGATATGACTGGAATACCAAGAGATTTTGCAACGGTCAGTATTTCACTAGCAAATTCGAACCATGACATTTGATTAGAACCTGAGACATGAAAAATTTCTTGTTCATATTGTTTAATACAGTTAGAAAATAAAATCTCCAAAATAATACCTGCAATATCATGAGCATAAGTTGGGCTGCCTATCTGATCATCAATGACAGTTAACTTGTCTTTAGTTTGAGCTAGCTTAATTATTGTTTTTAAGAAATTACTTCCATGCTCGCTAAATACCCATGATGATCTTAGGATAGAAAATTTACAACCTGAATCTTGTATTTTTAACTCTCCATCAAATTTAGTTTGACCGTAAACATTAATGGGATTTGGATGTATGTCTTCTGAGTAAGGGGTATCTCTTAAGCCATCGAAAACATAGTCAGTTGAAATATGAATCAAATGTGTATTTAATTTTTTACATTTTGCAGCAAGAAATTCTAAGCCTTGGTTATTAACCTTATTTGCAATGATGCTTTGCTCTTCTGCAAGATCAACATTTGTGAAAGCTGCTGCATTAATAATAAAATCTGGATTAATCAGCTCAATTTTATTGGAGGAGCTATCGCAATCTAAAAAATCAAAATCTTTTCTTAGAAAAAAATGAATATCAATTGAAGATTGAATAGTGGCATCCTTTATGCATTGACCTAGTTGGCCATTAGAACCAATGACCAATACTTTCAAAGTTCTATCTCTTGCAAGAAAGGAGCAGCTTGATCCTTTGATGAAAGTATAGGTTTTCTTAATGGCCAGGGAATCCCTAAATCAGGATCATTCCATGCAATACACCCTTCATCATTTGGATCATAATAATCTGTGCACTTATATATAAAATCTGCAGTTTCTGAAACTGTGATAAAACCATGAGCAAAACCAGGAGGAATCCAAAATTGTTTTTTATTCTTATCATTCAAAATTTCTGAATGCCATTTTCCGAATGATAGAGAATCTTTTCTAAGATCAACAGCAACATCAAATACCTCTCCCTGAATAACTTGTATTAACTTGCCTTGGGGCTTTGTTTTTTGAAAATGCAAACCTCTAAGAACTCCCCTAGAAGAATGCGAGTAGTTGTCTTGAACAAAATTATATTTGAAATTTAGATAATTGGAGTATTTAAGATCTTGAAATAACTCCATAAAAAATCCCCTTTCATCATGGTAGATATTGGGATTTAATACAATGCAGTCAATTAGATTTGTTTTTTGGATTTCCAAAATATACTAATGAAGATACCATGGATTGTTTTCTACCCATCGTATAGTTTTTTCTATGCCTTCTTTGAGGGTGGTGCTGGGCTCCCATCCAAGAAGATCTTTAGCTTTTTTAACTGAGGGCACCCTTCTTGGTATATCTTCGTATAAAGCACCATATCTTTTTTCAGTATTAATCTGCTCGGGTTTTAGAGAAGAATTTGATGCCTCTAAGATCATACTTATAGCTTCTTTCATTGTATTTTCAACAGGATTTCCAAGGTTTATCACCTCGCCAATAGATTCTGTTTTAGTTCCGGCTGAGATTATACCTTGCACTACATCCTCAACATATGTGAAACATCTAGTTTGCTTGCCTCCATCATACAACTCGGGAGCATTACCATTTAAAACATTATAAATGGATTTTGAAACAACATAGATTGGATTCTGCCTTGGTCCATAGACATTAAAAAACCTTACAATCGTCATAGGCCAATCCTTGCTATGATGAACCCCAAAGAGCATATGCTCGCATAATGCTTTGGCTGTAGAATATGACCATCTGTCAACACTAGTTGCTCCTAAAACTCTATCATCATCCTCAGACCAAGGAATATTTTGATTTCTTCCATATACCTCGGAGGTAGATGTAAACAACATTCTCACATCATTTAATGCACACTTAGCTATTAGATTTCTTGTACCGATTAATCCAATATCTATAAGACTGAGAGGATCCTCCATATATCTATTCACTCCCACCACTGAAGCTAAATGATAAATTTCAGAAGCATCATTTTGAAAGAAATTTTCAATATCCTCTTCATTTCTAATATCACCTTTAAAATAAAAAAAATCTTGATTAGATTTAGCTATATCTAAATTTTTATTATCATCAACATCATTAATATCAAGACCATAAACTGAATACCCTTGATCTAAAAGCGCCTCGGCGAGGTGACTACCAATTAAGCCTCCAACACCAGTGATCATTACCTTTTTTTTCATTGATATCTCCTTTACGAAATTGAAAAAATTTAAATAGCTCTACCCACACCTAAGTAGTTAATGCCATATGATTTAAGCATGGAAATTTGGTCATGATTAAAATAAATTCTGCCATCATAGACCATTCCATTAGAATTTATATTTTTGGCAATGTCTTCTATTGATAACTGTTTTATGTCGTCATGTGCTGCTCCAAAGACCACAATATCAGAATTCTCAATACATGATATGCAGTCATCCTGCCAAGTAACATGAGGAGATTCATATCTATCTTCTTTTACAGTTGAATCAAAAATAGAAATATTTGAATATCCATCATCAATTAGACTATCTATGAAGAATTTTATTGGGGTAAACCTTGTATCACCAGAATTAGACTTAAATGAATATCCTAGGATTGAAATTTTTTTATCATAAGGAGCTGAATAGTTGTTTTGCAAAAAATCTTTAATCTTATTTGATGCGTATAAAGGCATAAGATCATTAGCATTTCTTGCTGCCGAAGGAAGATTTAATGCTAAATTATTTTTCTTTGCCAAAGAGTGAATAAACCATGGGTCTTTGGTAAGACAGTAGCCCCCAACTCCAATAGAGGGGGATAATATATTTACATAATGAGTGCCCTTTTTTAAAGAATTAGCTGCAGATATAACTTCTAAGACATCAATACCCATATTTAATGAGTCGCATAAAAGCGCCAACTCATTAGCAAGAGCAATGTTTAAATCTATCCATTGATTATCAGCAAGTTTTACTAACTCAGCAGCCTCTGAGGAACTCACAGGTATAACTTCTGTTGCCAAGGTATCTTTCCAAAAATTAGAACAAGCTTCTGTACTTTCTTGATTTATGCCACCAACAATTATTGGCAAGCCCTTTAATTGATTGATTGCATCGCCCTCAGCTAATCTTTCTGGTGAAAATGCCATTAAAACCTTAGAGTCATTATCAAAAAATTTATCTCTTAACATCCTTGTAACTCCGGGAGGCACGGTACTTTTTATCATAATTATCTGTCCATCTTTAGCGTGAAGGGAAAGCTTCTTAAAGACACCCTCTAATGCAGACAAATCAGCATCAAATTCATCTGACAAAGGAGTACCAACAGTTACAAGAATTGCATCTGAAGAAGATACATCATCGTATGAATCAGTAATTTCAAGGAGGTTAGAATCAATAGCACTAAAAACCAATTCCTCCAGTGCAGGTTCAGGAATATTAAAAATTCTATTATTTAAATCGTTTATAACTTTTAGATTTTGCTCTATTGCATTAATGGTATGTCCTGCTTCACAAAGAACAGCGCTAATCACACTTCCAATGTAACCAAAGCCAATAACAGTAATCTTCATGATGCAATTAAATTGGTCTGCATAAACAGTATTGAAAGTAATTAAATTTGATGAGAATTATATAGCTTGGGTAAAAAATTGTATATCTACAGAAAAGATCAAATAATTTCTAATTATTATCTACTATTTTTTTAAGATATTTGCCGTAGGAGTTTTGAATGAATTTCTCAGATTGTCTTTTTAAATATTCTTTTGAAATCCAGCCTTTACGAAATGCTATTTCCTCAAGATTACTCACTTGAAGTCCTTGCCTTTCCTCAATAGTCCTTACAAAATTTCCAGCTTCCAAAAGATTGCTATATGTCCCAGTATCTAGCCAAGCAAAACCTCGGCCCATTAACTCTACCTTAAGAGAACCTTTATCCATATACATCTGAAGCAATGAGGTAATTTCAAGCTCTCCTCTGGTTGAGGGTTTAACGTTTTTAGCTAAAGTCGGAGCGTGCCTATCAAAAAAATATAATCCCGTGATTGCAAAATCTGATGTGGGATTATTTGGTTTCTCTTCAATACCTTGAACAACTCCTTCATCAAAGTAAACTACTCCATATGCTTCAGGATTTGATACTTGATAAGCAAAGATAGATGCCCCATCTCTTATATTAGCTGCTTCAAGTAGTTCTGGTAATCCATGACCAAAAAATAAATTATCTCCCAAGACTAAAGTCGAGGGTGATCCATCAAGAAAATCTTCAGCTAAAATGAATGCTTGTGCCAAGCCATCAGATGAAGGCTGTTCTATGTATGTTAGTGAAATACCCCATTGACTGCCATCTCCTAGCAATCGCTGATACTGATCTAAATCATCGGGTCTAATAATTATTGCAATATCCTTAATACCTGCAAGCATTAACACAGATAAAGGATAGTAAATCATTGGTTTATCAAAAATTGGTAATAGTTGTTTTGAAACACCAAGAGTTATTGGGTAGAGTCTTGAGCCAGTTCCGCCTGAGAGAATCAATCCTTTTCTATTTTTCATCTAATTCAGTGTAAGTTGGAGTTGCTAAAAATGATAGTATTTTTATGGTTAGAGCTCTCAGGGCTGAAGTATTTTTTTCTTCCATTTGTCACTCTCTAGAAAATATGATTCTCTTAAATTCAGTCTAAACTTTTGGCCTATCCAAAACTCGAATGAGTAGGGTGTGAATGAAAAGCCACCCCAATAATCAGGTCGCTTATCAAGATTTTGCAGGGAAAGTTTTTGATCAGAATATTTTTTTACAAGATCATCATAGGACTGAATTTCGGAAGATTGATCAGAAATTATAGCTAATAAATTTTTTTCAGGTGATCGTCTTGCAAAGTGATCATCACTGATTTTAGGCTTAACCTTTTTAATCTTTGATTGAATTCTTATTTGCAGATTCAATACATCCCAATAAAATAGTACAGAAATCTGATCATGGGAGGCAAACTGAAGCGCCTTGGGAGAATTATAATTTGAAAAAAAAATCCAATCTTCATTGATAATATATTTCAAATTAACAAACCTTGAATTAACTTCATATGTTAATGGGCTATATGAACTAATAACCATTGCCTCAGGATTAGTTTGATTTTTTTTCAAGGCTTCATCATAAAAACAATAGAATTTTTGATAGGGAGGTTCTTGAATTTTAGACTTAATTTCAAACATAACTTAAAATTTACCACTCAGAAATATGAAAGCAATGTTCACGTTGAGTGATTGCTGTTACTTAGCTAGTGTTTTCTAGTTTGCTATCTTTAGGGAAATTCTCTCTCGCTCAGCATCAATTCCAAAGATAATGCATGAGAGCTTGTCGCCCTTCTTGTAATTCTCCATGGCTTCTGCAGGATTTTCTTCCTCAGTAATGTCTGAAAGGTGGATAAGTCCATCAATGTCGCCCTCTAGACCAACAAAAATTCCAAAATCAGTTACGGACTTGATACTACCTTCTACAGAATCACCCAGTCCATACTTATTAGCAAATTCCGTCCAAGGATTTAGTTTTGTTTGTTTTAAGCCAAGTGAAATTCTCCTCTTATCATGATCAATCTCTAGTACCATAACCTTAATTTTTTCTTCTAGATCAACAACTTTTGATGGATGGATATTCTTATTGGTCCAATCCAGCTCCGATAAATGTATCAATCCTTCAACGCCCTGTTCAAGCTCAGCAAAACATCCATAGTCAGTTAAATTTGAGACTGTAGCCTCATATACACCACCAACCGAATATTTGCCTTCAATTGTTTCCCATGGATCATTTTGAATTTGTTTTAACCCTAATGAAACTCGAAGTTTTTCTTTATCAAAGCTTAGTATTTTTACCTCAATTTCTTCACCAAGACTTAAAACCTCAGATGGATTAGTAACCCGTGACCATGAAATATCTGTAATGTGAAGCAAGCCATCAAGGCCGCCTAAATCAACAAAAGCACCATAATCAGTTAAATTTTTGACTACGCCCTTAATAATTTGACCTTCATCAAGATTTTTCAGTAGCTCAACTTTTTCAGCAGAATTGATTTTTTCTAAAACGGCTTTTCTTGATAAGACAACATTGTTTCTTTTGTAATCTAATTTAATGACTTTAAATTCTTGCACAGTATTTTCAAGTTCAGGCGCCTCTTTCACAGGCCTGATATCTACAAGTGAGCCAGGTAGAAATGCCTTAACAACATCAACTTCTACTGAAAATCCACCCTTAACTCTGGTGAGAACCTTACCTTCAACAAACTCCCCTGTCTCCAAAGCTTCTTCAAGCTTTTTCCATGTACCAATTTTTCTTGCTTTTTCTCTAGAGATCCTAGTTTCTCCGTAACCATCTTCAACAGCTTCAAGAGCAACTTGCACCTCATCACCAGATTCAATTTCAACTAACCCATCATTATTTCTAAACTCATCTAAAGAGATAACTCCCTCTGATTTCAATCCAACATGGACTGTCACCCATTCTTTATCAACATCTAATACGACTCCAGTGACAATAGAGCCGGGTTGCATTTCAAGTGTGCTTAGACTTTCATCTAGCAGCGCAGCAAAACTTTCTGACATATTTTTTATACTTCCTTGGTATTTTCTTTATAAATTTTTAATACTATTTCTAATACTTCTTGAGGAGTTAGATTGGATGAGTTCACCTCTATTGAATCATCTGCTGGCTTTAAAGGGGAGATTTTTCTCGCCTTATCTGCCTCGTCTCGCAATCTAATATCTTCAATTAGATCGCGCATATTAACGTCTTGACCAGCATTCTGCAACTCATAAAAGCGTCTCTGCGCTCTCACTTCAGCATCAGCAACTAAAAAAATTTTTGTTCCAGCATCAGGAAATACAACAGTTCCCATATCCCTGCCATCTGCAACTAATCCATGGTCACTAGC
>Ga0255759_10000990_pt1 | contig 25645 bp, 33 predicted proteins | sample 101ome_20_FD_179959 | JGI IMG/M metagenome (GOLD analysis project Ga0255759, IMG submission 179959) | Coastal salt marsh microbial communities from the Groves Creek Marsh, Skidaway Island, Georgia - 101404AT metaG (version 2) | ecosystem: Environmental > Aquatic > Marine > Intertidal zone >...
GTCTCTACCAGCGGCTCCAGTGTTACCTTTAGGACCTATAGCACCTGTAAGACCTCGGATACCCTTTTCTCCTCTCTCACCCGCTCTACCGTCTCTACCAGCGGCTCCAGTGTTACCTTTAGGACCTATAGCACCTGTAAGACCTCGGATACCCTTTTCTCCTCTCTCACCCGCTCTACCGTCTCTACCGGCAGCTCCAGTGTTACCTTTAGGTCCTATAGCACCTCTAAGACCTTGGATACCCTGTTTTCCGTCTCTACCAGCAGATCCCGTAAATCCGCGATCACCTTTTTCTCCCTTAGGACCTCTAAGTCCTTGAATTCCTTTAGAGGCCTCTGATATTGCTAAAGCCTTTTGAACATTAAGTTGCGCAGGTGTTATTATTCCAGCCTGTTCCTGTTCGTAAGCTAAATTGATAATATTAAACATAATCATTCTTGAGTAAAGTAATGACTGTCTACCAAAAGATGCAACTCTTCTAGCTCTTTCTCCTACACCGCAGGATTCGTGATCAAATAATTCACCAGATGGTTTATCGCTTTCTTCTATAGTACCTAATTCTGATAGAACTGATTCTGACTCTGTTGTCAAACCGTGATTTGTCATACCCCCAGGTGGCTCCTCAATAATTCCTTTTCCTTCACCAGAGTTTTGTATAACAGGAACTTCTTCACTTTCTCTCATTTTCAAATTAAATTTTGCGTTATAACCTATTTGACCTACACGATTTACTCCCGGTGGGTTTTTCTTGCGAGCATTAGTCTTAGATGTTGCTCTTATTGTCCATGGACCATCTTTATTTTTAGAAGATACTATATGCGCTTCTTGGTATGAATGCCCAAGATCTGCATATGTAATTACAACCTCTACTTTTCCAGCCCCTTTATTAGCCTCAGATTTTAAATAAGCTATAGGTTGTTTATTGTCTTTCCAGTAATTATAACTAAACATATGTATATTTTTGTTAACGTTATGGTTGTCATCAAATTTGTTATTGTAAGGTCCGTAGTGATTACCATATTTCTTGTTCACCCATGTAGAAGGAAGATTATTAGTAAAATCAGGATGGTCGTTGTGCCCGTTGGTTTCGGCGTCTTTGTTCCAGGTTGCCCCTTTTTGAATCACACCGTCTTTTAATATTGTTATTTTCTTAAGCATAATATGACCCCTATTTTTATAAGGTCTATTAATAGAATCTTTAACAGGTGCTATTCCAAAATAAATGTGATCATCATAATCTCCTCCGCCTAATACTTTAGTTTGTTTTTCTTCTTCAATTTGTTCGGCTTCTGTTTTGAGACTTGGGTCTTTTACACATACAAACTCATTTATCATTTTTTCATATTCTATAATCGATTCATCTGCGTTCTGTTTGGCTATTATTCGTTCTCCTGCGCGTTCTTCTTCTTGATTTTTAAGCCATTCTAAATCAAGTTCTGCATCAAAACTAAAAGTTTCTCCTAAGAATCTTCTACAACCATCTTCACTTCTGCATATTCTTTTAGAATCATCCGATCTAAAGGCAACATCTAATACATTTTCTAAAGATTCTATGTCTGGAAACGGTCTAGCTTCATTTGGTAAAGCTAATACAATTCTAGATTTTAAGCTATTTGAATACTTGTAGATTTCATCATATTCTTCTTCAAGTAATTTATAATTATTTTCAGCATCGGCTAAAAATTGAAGAAAGTAGTCTTTTATATTTTTACGCTCTGATTTAATCTCATCTATAGCGTCTCTAAGATCGTTAATGTCTGGATTTGGATTTGAATAAGTTTTTAAATTGTCATTTACATTTTTTTTCAATATCCTAACTTTAACTCTAATTCTATCTGCAATTCTTTTATAATTAGCGATTTTTTGTGCATACTGTGGCATCTCATTTGGAAGAACATGAAAAGAAGCCTTAGATGTTATATCTAACATAGCAGCCACATCTAATGAATCTTCCCCTGGCGCCATAATATTGTCTAACTGTGATATATAACCAGCTGGATCTATCAAAGCTTCTTTTTTATCATTTATTAATCTTACCAGAGCTATTCGAGCATCTACAACGAAACTATGTTCGGCGTATCTTTTAACACCGTCATATCCTATTCCCCACCCTTTAACACCTCCGTTATGTAAATGATTTGCAATTCTCTCTGAGTCTGATTCTATTGTTTTTGTTACACAACCAACTAAAGAGTTGGATATTTTCCATTTTTCATCCCAATGGTTCCTACCTTTATTCACATAGAATATATCAGATGTTTTAACTGCGCGGGTGTCAGATAGATAAACTTCCGAGCAGTTGTTTCCTCCCCGGAAAGTACTTTTTAGTATTTCTCCTTTTGGATGTGCAGTCACATTTGATCTAAGCCCTGCTTCTTGTCTGATTTCATGATCAATGTTTGTATCACATGGATTACTACTTTCGGCGTTCCAGTTCCATGCACTAGATACTCTATAATGACCGTGCATCCACGCTCTTCTATCATTAAAAGGTTCATATGCTCCAGTTACTGTTTCAAGCCACTCTCCATTATAAGCTTGATTATCCCATTCTTGGTTTCTACATGGTCTGTTCTTTTGCCAACCACGTTCATGATTTGATATTACCAGATCTGTACCACCTAAAAATTTATCATACGTCTTGTAAGTAAGAACATCCTGTAATTTCTGAGGATCTGGGAATGGATTATCTTCCGATGGTATATTGTCTCTTATAGAAGCATATAAAAATTCTCCTAATATCATCATTCTAGTCTCGTTATCGGTTGGTTGAATACCGGGTAGACTTATATCACTGTAACGCTCAGGAAAATTATTTAATTCTATTCTACCGGATGGGTGAAGATGTTGAACATTGTAATTATTCCAGTGAATATCATCGTCCACATTATGCTTTTCTATGCTAGAATCTACAATACAGATTATAATAAACAAAAGAATAACAATTATAAATAGTAGTAAATGTTTATCTATCATTTATAATTATTAAATATTTTATTAATGATTTAAAAAACTAAAAATCCACCTTTAGTTACAGTGGCTCCACCACCCTTACCCTTCTTTGCAGCCGCCTTTACAGCTTTATCAGCTGCCTTAGTAGCTTTGACTGCAGCATCCTCTGCCGCTAGAGCAGACGCCTCAGCCGCAGCCTCCGCCGCTAGAGCCGCTTCATACGCCTCTACTGTATCATAACCAGCCTCCTTTGCAGCAGCTAATAACGCCGCCGCCTTCTCCGCTTCCTCCGCCGCTAGCCTTGCTGCCTCCTCCGCAGCTTCAGCATCAGCCTGGACATCCCCTACTCCTTCCATAGCCGCAGCTGCCGCAGCCGCCTGACGCTGTGCTTCAGCTGCAGCATCTCTAGCGGCATCCGCTACCTGCCCGACACCTGCCGCGGCCTGTGCATCACGAGCCGCCTGTGCCGCTGCAGCCTCTGCCGCCGCCGCTGCTGCTAGAGCCTCTTCACTTCCGGGTCCGGGGTCTCCCTTGTCTCCCTTGTCTCCCTTGCTTCCCCTGTCTCCCCTGTCTCCCTTGTCTCCCTTGTCTCCCTTGTCTCCCTTTTCTCCCTTTTCTCCAGGAAGACCATCGAGACCCGCGGGACCTCTTCGACCGGGATCTCCTTTAAGTCCGGGGGTTCCTGGCGGACCCTGAGGACCTGGTGGCGCGGGTTTAACATTAAAATCCCCCAATTCAGAAGCATCTAGTGTTCCCTGTAAAAGTAAAGCCTGTTCATTTGGACTTAATTCATCATCTAGGAAAGAGGGGCACTTGAAAAACAAATTAGAAGATCCGGGACGATTTCTATTTGGTATTTGACCCTTGAATATTCTCTGATTGTCCATTGAATTTGTAAAGGGCGTTGCTGCTTTCTGACCACAGCGTGTCGAGCTGTTTTTTGAACACTTTCGCGCATAACCATAATACTGACCAGTGTCACTCATATGAATAAAATCAGAACAAGTATTACCTTTAGCTTCTTGTTCTACAAGATCAATCCAAAAACAATTTACCTGTGGAACACCACATCTTTCGTCGGCTTCCATGTTATATTGACGGTATGGATTGAATAAAGCATCTCCTATAACATTTCCACCCGACTTAGCTACACCCTTTAAAGTGTTTTGATCCAAATCAGTTATTTCTACATTTCTATGTATTACCTCTCCAGTAGACCTGTCAATTAACGCTTGATCTTTCATATCTACTATTCCCAATACATTGTCACCATTTACAACAATCCATAGATTTTTATTAGATAATAGATAATCTACATCAGGCCATTTAACAGGTTCGCCTGACTTTATGTCTGTTAACTGCCATGGGTCCCAATCAGGAAATTGATCTGGATCTACATATTGTGGATTAAACATATGTTCACCATTATCTTTTTTACACACCCCCACGTTATTGGGTCCAAGATTTTCATGAGGAAGAGGTAATTCTCTACCCTCAGCATCAACGGGATAAACATTATTTACATTTACACGTAGGTTGTCGGCTTTGAAAGCTTCACATTCTGGGTCATCGGGCTGAGGTACAATAGGTTCATCTATATTATCTAATTTAGTTCTAGCTTGATAAATGGCTATCATATTATTTCTTCCACCTAACCTTGGGTACACCTGTTCAACGTTTCCGTTTATTTCTACAGTTATTTTATCTGAGTTTTCAGGGCGCTTCCAGGGATTTACTCCATATCTTTGTTGTTTTCCATAACCTTGCTCTTCTCCGTGATCACTTACATATCTTTTCCATTCATTGCTACCTTTAGTTATGTCGTGCGGTGGAGAACACAAATCGTCGTCTTCCATTTTTATACCAAGTGGATTATTTTTATCGTCACCCTCCTGCCATGGCTGATCTTTATTATCAATGTAAAGTCTGCATTGACCTAAGTTAACATCATAAGTTCTAAATCCGTCAGCCATACCAAAATAAGGATAATTTAGATTACGTGCCATAGTTGCACACTGTTCGAATGTAAGATATGAAAGATCGTATGGAACTACCAAATCTTCTTCAAGGAAAGGTGTTAAACCTTCTACCTTTCTTGTAATACCAGAATCTGAGCCGTCACCGCGTTTTAAATTTTCACTTCTTTTATAACACCCTACGTATCTTTCAACAGGTACTACTTTATTGTTTAGATTATTGAATGAGTTTAAAGCCTTTTGAGCATGTCTTTCTGTATTTTCTACTTTAACCCTTATAGCATCAGTCTTATAATCCGGTTCTAGATTATTATAAGCAGTTCTAGATTGTCCTGCTAAAGCCTGGGCCTGATCACTAAAAGCTTTAGCTGCACTCCAGCCAGTTAAACCATATTTTTCAGCATATTCAGCATTATCCATAGCATTCTTTACAGCTTCTTCATTACCAATAATAAATTGTACCTGAGTATCAGAACTTTCTCTAAGTCTATTAAAAAATATTCTTAATACACATACAATTAAACTTACAACTATGATCCCTATTATAATTGCTAACAAATCTTTAGTTTTCATTTATAATAAGTTATATATTTTTTTTTATTTATCAACAAGAAATTAGTAAGCACCAAAACCTTCAATCATGAAAGTTTCTTGAGCAGCTTCTATCCAAGGTATCATTAAATCAACTGCTTGAGAGTTTATATTTACATTCTTTTCCATATTTTCTAGTTTATTTTTTGTTTCTTCTATTCCCAAATCCTTCAAGTCTTTTTTTATTTCAGATATAGCACTTCTAGAGCCTATTACGAGTATAAGTAATACAATTAACATTATAACAATTGGAGTGCCAATGGCTGCCAATAAAGAAACAGATACCATCTTATATTTATTTAATAGTATATATTTTTAATTATTTAAAAATAAACATAAGGAAAGGGTATATATGTAAATAATGTATTGTAATGGATACATTTATTCCAGCAATTTCAGCGGGTATAGTGTCAAGTATAATATGTAATCCATTTGATGTTTTAAGAATAAATAAGCAAATAAATAGACACATTGATGTAAATATTCGAAATTGTTTTAAGGGTATTGGTCCTGGTATTCTTGCTATTACAGGATACTGGGGATTATACTTTCAGTTTTATGAAAATTTTAAGAGTAGAACACATAATATTCCAACGAGTGCATTTATTTCTACATGCATGGCCAGTACTTTAACAACACCTATGTGGGTTATTAGACAAAAAGCACAGACAGATAAACTACATGAATTGCCTAAAATGAAATTCAGTGAATATTACTCGGGATTATTCCCAACCTATATGTTAGGATTAACATTCACGGTTCAGATTCCTTTGTATGAATATCTCAAAAGTAAAACAGATAATTCTACTTTTAATACATTTATAAATACATCTATTTCTAAGACTGTTGCTTCTAGTATATTTTATCCACTTGATACAGTAAGAGTTGTGTTGAGAAATGGTGGAAACTTTTCAGGAATGAAAATACAGAACTATTATAGAGGAATAGGTGTTTATCTTATTAGAAGTATACCTTATCATACGAGTGTTTTTTGTACATTTGAATTTGTAAAAAATTTAATGAATGAAAGTCCTTGTAAATAACAATCAGCTAGATCATCCTTTTTCTTGTGATTTTCAAAAAACTCTTGATGAGATTTAATAAGATGTCTAGTATGAACTATACCTAAATTTTTGTTTCTAGTGTATTTGCTTTTAGCTTTATGTTCTATTTGAATATCGCAACATTTTAATTTATATTTAGCAGCATAAAATTGAATTTTAGCATTTCTCTGTTGTTCATGATTAATTCTTAATATAAAATATACATATATTGCTGTAGATATATTTCTCATTTTAGGATTAAACGACGGCTGTTTTTCAAGAAGAATTACGTCAGCTTCTCTAAGATGTTCAAGTTGATCTAATTCTTCTATAACTCTCAGGGTTTCATTTGTACCAGAACAATCAATAAGGTTCCAATCTAAAATAGTTCCGTCTACAGAATCTAACATACAATATGCTAAATTTTTAATTCCAATGTCGAAGGATAAAATTATCATTGATTATAATATTTATTTTGTTTTTTAAATAGATTTTAAATTCAATAAAGGAATTAAGTCATTCATATCTTCTTTCTTTTTTTCCTTTTGACCTCTAATCCTATTAATGTCATTGATATCCCATGATACAAATAATTTATTATTAGCTAAAATAACTGCACAAAAACCTTCATTATTAAGCTTAGCATATAAAAAATTAGTCACATCTCTTACATCGTATCTAGGATAACCAAAAGTATAACTCGGAACAGTATATATACATCTTAATTCACTATGTTTGGATAAGTGAGAAATTTTTTCAGTTAGTTTAGATAGAATTTCATTTTTAAGAGCATTGTATCTATTTTGTTGTCTTTTTTGTGATTCTATAACATGTTGTAAACTACTCATTATTCTACAATAAATACATTTAAAATTTTATTTTAAAAAAGCGCAGGAGATGTTTGTATTGTTTTTTTAACATCTTCCTCATCATCTTCCTCATCATCTTCCTCATCATCTTCCTCATCTTCGTCGTCTTCATCAGAAGAATCTTCAATAGACTCGTTATTTTTTAGATTTAAGTTTTCATTTACATTTTCATTTTCGTTTTCATTTACATTTTCATTTACATTTTCATTTACATTTTCATTTACACTTTGAATTTGTTCTGTAACCGGTGGAGGAACTAATTTAGAAATTTCTCCAATTGGTATATCTTTCTTTAATTCATTTTCATAATTAGATTCTAAGTCTTCATCTACATCCTGATTAAATAATTTGTCATTTAAATTTTCAAAAGATTTTTCAATAGGACTCTCTTCCTCATCAAATGCTCCAGAAAGATATTCATTTAGTATGTATTCAAGCGGAACTTGATTTGATATAGCATCTGTTATTGACGTTGATATTATAATAAATAATTTTTCTTTATCACTATTTATTATATCTGGGCAATAATAAACCTGTTCAGATGCATTTATTATTATTTTATGTAGGAAATTATTAAGATTTGGAACTTTAATTTTTATAGGTTTATCATCTGCTTTTATTCTTACACATGCTAATATCTTAACATGACTTACAAATATAGCAGTTATTAAATCCATTAAATAAGGGTATCTACTGTTTATTTTTTGAAGATACTCCTCTAATGTATAACTAGACCATTTAGGAACCTGTTTAAGTTCTTTTTGAAAATTAGAATATGATAGACTTCTTCTTATATTATTTTTTTGCGAGTTTATGAATATATTCTTAATCAATTCATACATTTCTGGTTGAAGAAGTGTTATTAACTGTTTAGTGTATTCTTCTTTAGCCGCAACTATTACGTTAACGTTTAATGTCTCAGACATATTCTATTTACAATACTTATTTTATTTTAAAAACTGAAATTAAACATCAAAATTAAATATACGTTAATTATAACTATGCCCTGTAAAAGAAGTGAAAAAACTGTAAACTGGGTTCTGTCTAGTGATTTTATCAGTAAAATAAAAGATTCTCTTGATAAAGATAAAGTTGAAATAGCTGGGAAAATATTATTCAAAGATGATGAATATTGCAATAAAGACATCTGTAATAAAAAAAGCACAGAATTTAAAATTAATAGAGGTAATGAAGATTCGGTTGCAACTCCATACGGAATTGTTAATTTTCATACACATCCAAAAAAGTGTTACATAGATGCGGATACTATATATGGTTGGCCATCTGGTGAAGATATTCGTCAGTGTATATCATTTGCAAAAAAAGACAATTTAACACATATTGTTTTCAGTCTAGAAGGTGCATACATTATTAAAGTAAACAAAATGATAAATGGTACACAGACTAAGATGGTAGAGAGTATATTAAAGCATACACATAGATTTAGAGGTCCTAATCCTAAGAGACAGAATGATGAATTTTATGATATGATAAAAGTTTTGAGACTTCGTAAACAAACAAATCCAGTTAAAACATGGTTAAACCTTGTAAATAATTTGTCTTTGAAAAATATATACACATTGTACAATCATAAATTTAAAAAGAATTTATCTATACCCAATGATAATACTAGTGTATTTTCAGTGGAGTTAGTTAAATATGGGAAAACTATTAATTTTAAAACTAATTACATCAGCGAAGTGTGTCATAGAGAATCTTTTCGGTAGAATCATCAGTAACACAGAGTATTTCCGGTACTTCGTAGAAATTAACTAAGATTCCTCTTTCACAGTTTACATTTTTAAGATATTTTTTAAGTTGAACGGTTTCTTTATTTGTTAATCGTGTACTTTGAGATTTTAGTTCAATTATGAGTGTAATATTATGAGGGGAATTTTTATTATAAATAACTATATCAGCTCTTTCAAACCCTATGTACACACCACTGTAATGTATGGGAATGATAACTTCGGTTCCACAGTAATAACCAAGTCTTTCTAATTCAATTCTTAAAGCATTTTGATATATATTTTCTTTGTAAAAGTCACCTAGTTCATTTTTTACTTTTTTTATACAATTTAGTACATTCTGGATTGATTCATCCATTTACTTATTCATTAAATCTTTCTTTAAATTGTATTATTTAAAACCGATTGATTTAAGAGAATGTTGTAGACAATTTACCTTTCTTTTATGAGCGCGTTCTTGTGGATTATGTATCATCTTTTTAATTATGTTAAGATAATTATTATGATATTCAGTTGTTTGATTTCCATCAAAAACTGTAACATTTCCTAGAAGACCTGGCAATAGCCAATCATCATGATATTGCTCACATTCCTTTAGATATTCCAACGATATACCAGATTCACTTAGTCTTTTACGTTCTATTACTCTATCATAACAGTTTTCAGCTGAAGTTTTTAGATAAATGAATTTAGGTTTTGGAATATCTTTCATAAAATGATCAAACCACATCCTATAACATGAAAGTTCTATGTCATTGATTTTACAAGCTTTATGCAACATTTTTGTAAAAACATTATAATCAGTGTAAACACATCTTTCTGTGATTATAGTAGTTGCACCAATTTCCTCGGCTTCTTTTATAGCGTTCTGTAGTCTTGCAAGACGAGAAATGTATGCAGTCATTTGAAAACAAAAAGAATATTCATAAGGATGGTCATAAAACTGTTGCAATAAATTAATTCCATTAGTGTCCTTGATAGATTCCCATACATCAACGGGTTCTTCGACGAAAATAATATCGGTTCTATCATACAATTGCGCACGACAGTAATTAAAAAATGTTGATTTCCCCGAGCCGATATTACCCTCAATGGATATGATCATCATTTTATAATTATAATTATATATACATTATGTTTTTAAATAAATTAAATCAGAATAAAGATATATCTTTAAGTTTATCTTTTAATCTATTTTCTATATTAAAATCTTCTATAGATATATTATGTTCTTCAAGATCTCTTATTGAATATTCAATTAAATTTAATTTTTCTTCAGAGTTTGTTTTTATTTTAAATTGAGATATTTCCCATCTTACATAAAATGCGGTTTTTGTAAATATTATAACACAACATTTTATAATAGCTATACCCAACATTTCATCCGGTAAGTTTGAATGTTCTATAGAATCATTTTTACTTTCATAAAAATTAGAGTTTTCATCATAAAAACATTTTAATTTTTTATCATCTATACAATCTCTATATAAAGTTTTACAATCATCTAGAGAGATGTTTTTTCCAAACCAGGATTCACTGTTTTTTGAAGTTTCTTTAATAACTTCTTCTCCTATCCAGGCTATGTCTTTTCTTGTTTTGGAGTCAAGGTCTAGAAGAGCTTTATTATTAGTTTTATCCAGTGTTACTTTATTTTTTTTGACTTGAATGATAATGTCTTCATCATTAAGTATTACTTTAGAATAAAATACACCGTCTTGTATTTTTACAGGATTGTATACACTAAGTATAGGACTCATTGATTATTAAATGTTATTATTTTTTATTAATAATGTAAACGAATATGTATTATAATTATTTTATCATTAAAAGCTGTGTAAGTTCATGTCTTCCATTATTAGTTACGAATGAAAAAATCGCTTTACCGCCATATTTTATTTTTTCTTTTGTAGTGTTTTTATTATCAGAATCAAAAAGTTGATAATTAATATCCTTACCTACGTAAATTAAAATAGAATCATTTGTATTTAAATTAGATTCTATGTTTTTAAAATTATATAATCTTTCGATGTATCTGCTTAAATTAAGAAAAACGCAGTGATTTTCTGCATCTCTATTAATAGAGAAATTTAAAAAATCCTCATTTTCATCTAGAGAAAATAACATAATAGGACTTTTTATTTCTACAGGAGTTTCTTTGTTTAACAATGTTTTATTGTCATCTATTGTTAATTGAAGCATATCTATATTTTTATAAGATATCATCTATATTGCTATGATATATTATAAAAATTAATAATATAACGAAAATTAAGTGTACATACCATATGGTAAAACAGGTATTTTACCTTCTTTATTATCTGTAAATATTTGAATGGCATGTTTAAAATCATCTATCTGTATGGTATAATTTTTTTCACTTCCAAAATTTTTTCTACAGTTATGTATCATTGCTTTTTCTAATATGTTTTTAATGTCTCCTCCATTACCGGTAAATAATTTATGTTTCTGATTTATTATATCAATAATTTCTGATTCATCACAATCGGTTTCCCATTCTTTTTCTTTAATTTCTTTGTAAAAAATCTCAGTAAGTTCTTTAGCTGTATAATTATCTATTGTAAATGTCCAAGGAAAACGTCGTCTAAGACCGGGATTTATACTAAAAAAACATTTATCGAGCTGTTCTCTATATCCAGCTATTATACATACAATTTTATCTGAATTCTCCGTTAGGTATTGATTTATTGTATCAACACATTCCTTTGCATACATATCCTCTGTTGATGCACTTCCTATAGAATAAGCTTCGTCTATTAAAACAACTCCATTTTTACATTTATTAAGGGCTTTTGTTGTTTTAATTGTTGTACCTCCAAGATATTCGGATATTAAATCCGATCTTTTTAAAACATTAAATTTAACTTTCTTAAATATACCTATTTTTGCATAAATTTTAGATAAAATACCTGCAACCGTTGTTTTACCCGTACCAGGAGGACCTTCTAAAACAGTATGTAACATTATATTTTCATCAATGTCCTGAATAAAGAATAATATTTGTTCTAAAACTTGAGACTTTAATTTTTTTAACCCCGTCATATTGTTAAGTTCTTTTAAATCTTCTAGGATATCAGGTAGTAAAATCATTTTGGGTGGATAATGTTTTCTTAGTCTTTTACTAGGTAATTGTTTTTTATCATAATCGTCAACCATGGTTATTAAAGAGTCTAATGTTTTTAAATCATATGATTTTATATCGAATGTTTCATCGGAATGATGACCCAATTTTCTTTTCATGGTTTATTAAATAATATATATTATTTTCTTAAATTTATAATGGACGAAATAGTTCGAAATATAATAAGTGAAATATCAAAAGAAGAAAATATAAACTTAGAAAAAGTTATAAATAAATATTGTAAACAACTGAAAAAATGTTTTAAAGTATATTACAATGTGTATGGGTTAGAAGACTATAAAATGAATAATATAGATTATATGATATTATATAACATATGGAAGACTTTAAAAATGAAGGGATGCATAGAATCTTATTTGATTATAATGTATTCTTATTATAAATTAGAGGATTTTCATTTCCCAATTAATAAATTTAAATCGGGTCTTGATTGTATAAAAATTATAAAAGATACTGATACTATAGCAATAATAGATTCTATGATTAAATTTGATTAAAGCTATATAAAATCATATAATATAATTTAATTAATGAACATCCCTTTGAATTGTTTAAATGTTTATACTACAAAAACACAAGCAGAACAAATAAACAAGATTATATTAAGTTATATTGACACTGAGTGGGCGAAAAAGTCATGTACAATAACAGATGCTACTGCATGTATAGGGGGTAATTCTGTGCTGTTTTGTAAAGATTTTTATAAGGTAATATGTGTTGAAAAAGAAAATGACATTTTTTCTATCCTTAAAACAAACACTAAAGATTATTCAAATTGTCAATGTTATAACGCGAGTTATAATTACGTTAAATTTTTAATTAAACAGAATATTGTTTTTATAGATCCTCCGTGGGGTGGAAATGATTATAAAAACAAAAAGAATGTGAAATTGTATCTTGACAATATTGATATACAAAAAATAATTAATGAAATGTACAGTTTTACGGATTTGGTAGTATTGAAAGTTCCTATAAATTTTGACAATAACTCTTTGAATAATTTATTTTGGTATCACAAATTTCATAATGTAATAAAATTCAATAGAATAGTTTATAATATAATAGTGTTTTATAAACACATTTAAAGAAATATCTCATAATATAATAGGTACTTGAAATATCTGTACGGTTGCCCGAGTGGTTTAAGGGGGCAGACTTAAGATCTGCTGGCTTCGGCCTCGTGGGTTCGAACCCCACACCGTACAGATATTTCAATAAGTTGATTTAAAGTTTTTTTACATTAATGTATTAATGACAACATTATATCCATATGTAACCGATCTTTATAAAATAGATATATTTATAATTTTAATTATAATTATAGTTTATTTTTACTATTTCTACAATTAAAGTTTAAATGTTAATTTTTTTCTTTTATTAAACTTAGTTTTAGTTCTTTTTGTTAAAAAATCATGATATCTTTTTGCTAAATTATAATGCCTTTTCTTATTTTTTTTAATAACTCTAAGTCTTACCATAAGAATCATAGCAACCTGTTTAATTCTTTTATGATTGTATTTCCCAGATTTATAAAGTCTTTCTAATTTACGTATAGTTTTTTTGGTATCATCATATGTTTTGTATTTTATAGATATAGTATCTTTTGGATTCTTATCTATATATACATCGAAAGATTTTTTGGGGTTTCTAGGATTAAAAAGAAATTGTTTTTTACCAAAATTAACAATTATAAACATTCTTATTTATAATTAATAAAAAATATTTATTTTACATAAATGAGTGAATTTAGTCATTTCATATTCGATAATTTTTCTTCGGCTAGAGTGATAACAGTTCTTGTTCACACTTACATAGCCACATTGATCTATGAAATAATTAATCCAGTTATATTTACATTTATAGATCCAGATGAAAAATTAAAAAATTACAAAATAAAATTATCCAAGAATAAATCTATAAATATAGGTAGAGTAATATCAGATTTTATAACTATAATATTAATATTCTCCGTATTGTTTTATTTACATAAACAAAAAAAATAATATGTAATGTATAATATATAATGTATGGTTCCCTAAAAAGGAAAAATAAAAGAGTTAATTATTTATCTTACCACCCATTTGGTCCAAAATATGAAAATACTCTAAAAGAAGATGATTTAAAAAAGATTGATAACGATGAAACTGAACTAGCTTTAGCAGAAGACACCTCTCCGTTAAAATTAGCCGATAATAATCCTCAAACAGATGCTGTTATTAAATCAAATGTGGGAAATGAAAAACCTATCGTATTAAAAGCCAAGGTAAATAATAAAGATAGTGACAATGTACCTAATAAATCTTACAAAAACGATTCTTTATTTTGCATTGAAAACATGTTATTATTATTAATTTTTTCTATGTTAGTTTATTGTTTATATGTATATTTTACCGAATCTAAGGGGAGATCTTCTTTTGGTGCCAGGGAGTGTGCATCATATGATATATCTAGAGCATATGATATGGTAAAATAAAAGTAAAATTATTTCTAAAAAATAATCAACTTAAAACACACACTTCATAATAAATTATACATTTAATATGAAGCGACTGTTTTTTCAAGAGGCGTACAACCAGGCTCTTAAGTCTGAAATGAATTTTAATCATGGTGCTGTTTTAATACATCGGGGGAAAATTATAGGACGTGGATATAACACATATTATAACACTAATTCTAATAAGAAACGTTCATTGCATGCAGAAGTTAGTGCCATCCTAGACGGACTTAAAAGAATTAAGCCCGAGGATTTGAAACGTTGTGAACTTGTTATAATTAGGGTTAATTCTCAAGGTGATTGTGTAAATTCAAAACCATGTGAAAATTGTACTAATTTTATCCTGAAACATTCTATTAAAAAGGTATATTACTCTTAAATCAATAAATCAATAAATCAATAAATCAATATACTCCTCCATTCGGGTTCGAACCGAAGACCTCGCGGTTAACAGCCGCACGCTCTAACCAACTGAGCTATGGAGGAATGTATTGATTAAACTTTTTAGGGAATAAATTTTTATTTAACTGTTTAGGCTTTTTTAATTAGGTGTTCTATTGTTTTGGTTATAATTATTTATTTTGATTTCTACTCCTGGCTTTCCTCGCCCTCAACCTCAACCTCTTCTTCATCCTCAGAATCTACGATAGAATATCCAGAAAGCTTATTACTCTTAAAAATCTTCGCCTGTAGAAGCTTAAACCCTACACCAAACTGAGTCTTGCCAACAAACCAAACACCTGTAGACTGAATAAGACAAACAGCCTCCGAACCCCTTGGGATAGAACTTAGATCAATATTTCCATCCTCGTCTACAACATTAATAGGATTCTTATTCTCATCATAAACAGCAAACTGAGGAACTCCGTTTACAAATGGAAGCTTTACCTTTAGATTAGATGGCCACTTTGAGTCCTTAGGGAACTTTTCAGCAGACTTATAAAACTCGCCTACAAGTTCTTCGCTTAGTTTCTTTCCAAACCAAGTTGGATCTTCCATAGCACAAGTCTTTGCCTTATTGTCAATAGAGCGAATATTCTCAGTAAATTGGCGAAGCTGAGGATTCTGTGTTTCATCGTTTGCTAGTGCAATTGAAATGTGATACTTAACTGCTTCTCCATTTTGCGGCTTAGATTGATCGATACCGAAAGGAATGCGAACACGAGATGTCTGAAGAATAAACGCCCCACTATTCTGGTCTGTTTCATAATTAATAAGAACACTCTGTCCACCTAGCTTATTTTGCCTAGGCGCTAGAAACTTAATAGAAGCATCATCAAATTCGCTGGGTAGTACAATCGTATGGGACATGTTTATTAGATAATATAGTATGTATAATCTCTTTAAGTTCATTAAGCGTAAAAATATTAATTTAAATTATTTTTTAGTATTGTATTCAGATATGATAGCAATTTGGATTTTTTTGAATGTCCTATTTATAATAATTATAGTAGAATTTTTTACATATGTACGTAAAAATAGACAAGTTAAGAATACAAAAGAAGATAAAACACGCAGTAATTATGATCTTAATTTAAATGAATCTAAAGAAGTCTTATTAGATAAATATTCTACAGTAAAAGATGTACAAATAGAACTTTTACCAGGTAAATTTCTTATAAAAACTTCTAATAATGTATTTATTAAAATAAAAGACCGTGTTGTTATACCAGAAATAAATTTATTATATGATATCAATGAAAAATTTACACTCGATGTTATAAATGTAAATGGTGAAAAAATAAATTATTTTTATAAAAAAATATAATGTATAATTAAAATGGTAAGATATGCAGATAAATTTATGGCTTTAAATAATAGAAATAAAGCCGCCGTGACTGTTGCAATGTTAGCCGGTGCTGCTGTGGTAGTGTATTTGTTGATGAAACTTGTTGCGATGTTTAGAAAAGAAAGTTCACTTAAGGGCACACCATCTAAAATGCCAGTAATGACTCGTAGGATGCCTGTAATGAATCGCCGCCGCCCAGTGATGGAACCTTCTATGGCTAGAACACATCGCCGCACTAACGAAGCTCCTATGGCTAGAACACGTCTTCGTCGCAACGGACTCATCTAGACGTATTTAAATTAAAATAAAATCATTTATTATAATATATAATGGCTATCAGGAAAATGAAAATGAAAATGAAAATGACCCCAAAACAAATAAATCAATTACTGGGTCTTTTGGTAGTTTTAGGACTTATTTTATTACTATTAAACTGTATGTATAATAAAGGTAAAGAAAATAGTTACTGTGAAGCATCGACTACAGATGATAAAATTTCAGATTTACAAAGACAGGCTGCTATACAGCTTGAACAGACTAAATTTTTAACTGCTAACATGTTAAAGTCCTAAATATTACAAAAAAATACAAATACTAAAATAAAATAATATAAATGTATAGGATATAAATACTAAATTACATTCTATACATTTATGGAACCTAATGTATTTGAAGAAGAAATTGTAGATGAGATTGCAGAGTATGATAAAGAAACCATAGAGCAGATCGAGGAAGAACGTTGCTTGAATATAATCGACGAGTTTAAAAGAGAAATAATCAAAGAACCAGAGTTTTATTCAATTGACAATATTTCATCATTTGAAATTTATAACTTAACTCGCATGGATCATAAATTTACAGAAAACACGTTGACAGAACAACAATTGATTCTTTTTGACAAGATGTTTCTATCTATATATGACTATTCAACTACAGTCTCGAATTATAATTTCATAGCTAAAAAGATTTTTTCAAGAATTTACATTATTTGATAAATCTTTCATATTTCTTAGATTCCCTGCTTATCGTAGTTGTACTTACACCCGTTTTATTGTATAGATATGATAGACTATAAGTATTATAAAAAGGATCTTTTTTAGAAGCTTTTTTAGAAATAGCATATACAATTCCATATATACCATTATCCCCTGGGGGAGGCATGCCTGCATTTTTTATAGATCTTTTAACAAGGTCTAACTCTCTTATTAAAAAAGGTGTTAATTTTAAATCTATATCACGTTTTAATCTAATATTTGTATATTGATCGTATTTTGTATTAATAAATATTTGTTTTAACTTGGGAAGTTCAGATGATATAATACCGACGTCCACCCCAAGTTGTCTAGACAATCTTTCAATTGTAATTTTTAGACCATTATATATTATCACGCTATATATAATAAGAGCTGCTAAAGATTTTTTTTTATCACCTCTTATATTATCGGTTTTTATTATTAAATGAAACCACATTTCTATAATTTCCTGTTTTATCTTGTCAAAAATATCAGGATTATACATATATTCAGACTCTATTGAATCTATTTTATTTAGGATGTATGTTAAATCCTGTTGTAATTTTTTTTCTTCAGGGCTTGTATTAACCCATGTATTTATACGTGATAAATCCCTATTTGTACCATCTGGTGATATAAAACTTCCTAATTTTCCAGTGTTTAAATTTTGCTTAAAGGTTTTGTAAGGGTTTATAGATTCATCTAACACTGTTCCACATATTTCACATACTTCTGTGTTATTTCTAATAACTTTAGAGTTACTTTTGCATACTCTACAAAAATCTTCAAGTCTTTCTTGTAAAGACTCATCTTCTTCCTTTTTTATTAAACCATGTTTTTCTATACAATTTAATAAAAATTTTCTCTTTAATTTATCGTCTGTTATTTTATTTACATGTAATTTTAATAATTGTGCCGTGATTTCTTTAGACATATTTAATATATATTAATATAATTTATTATATTTTTATATAATAAGTAAACATGTCTCAGTTAATATACGAATCTATAAGCGTAGGAGTTATGACAGTTTTATTTGGTAATGTAATTGCATGTGTATTAGATTTTGCTGTACTTTCTCCCAAATTAAAACTAAAATTACCTTTAAGGTCTAATAGAGATAATTTTTATCAAATGGGTATACTTTTATTTTTAACGGGTGTATCTATACACCTTTTCTGTGAATTCATGGGATTAAATAGGTGGTATTGTAGAGAAGGTTTTGCCTGTAAAAGATAAATACAATTAATGTAAATATAGTATTAATAAAGAACCCTCGCGGGGGATCGAACCCCGAACCTTAGGATTAGAAGTCCTACGCGCTATCCAATTGCGCCACGAGGGCTCTTTATTAATACTTTAGAATGTAAAGTGATAAGGAACATGAATATTATTCACACATTTGTCTCTTATAAACTCAGGACATAAACTATTAATCAATTCCTGATCTTTATATTTACAACCCATACGTAAAAAATTTATATACATATTTGAATATACCATACACTTATTTTCTCCTAACGTTTTTACATTAAAAATGTAATACATTAGTATTATATAATTATACACCTGGGGGTAATATTTTTTACACACTCTTTTTTTGATTAAATTTATATCTACTTCTTGACAACACGCCTCTTCACTGGAGCCTTTGGGGCAGCCGGCTTTGGGTCTTCCTTTACAACAGCCTCATCCGCTACAACAGCAGGCTTATGAGCTGGTGTCTCTGGTTCCTTAGTATCAGAAGACTTCTTATCCTTTTCAGATGGGGGATAATGAGGCTTTAGATAACGCTGAATATTAAAAAATGTTACAGGCTGATCTGGATCCCTGAGAAGAGTCTTTAGCTTCTTAGCCTCTGGTGTAGTATCTAGTAGAATAAAACGACGATTATTAGGGTCCTGTAGATTATTATCCTTGATGTAATTATTGATCGCAGTTGTTACTTCCTGACGAGAATGTTCAGTGTTGTCCTTAAATCCTAGAAATGAACACAGCTCATTTGAAATTGCAACAGGGCGCTGTAGAGCAGAAACCTTCTTAGGAGCATTTGGATCTACTTCGGTTACGCGCTTTGGGCGCTTACCGGACTTCATAGCCTTATTTACATCTTTCTGCAGAGCCTTAAGACGAACATTCATAGTCTTAAGAGTTTCTGTTAGGCTATTAAAATCCTTCAATAGAAGGTCAAACTTATCGGATGGAGTTAGAGGCTCAGTCTGTTCGAGAGTGGTCATTTTTATAAATGGATATTTATACATTCCTTTATATAGGTTTAAAGAAACAATTTTATAATATATAAAATGGATAATATTTTAACAGATTTATCTAAATTTTTTAGAGACAATAATAAAAAGGGTTTTTGTATAAAATTTACCTTTGGAAAATACACTGATGAGTTTGGTTTTGATGCAAAATTATTCAATAAAGTTAATTATGAAAAAATTAAATCTTCGTTTGATTCTTATAACAATTGGAAAAAAACCCTAGAGGAAGTTATGTTTGAAGGAGATGAGGCTCCAATGAAAATTGTTGATAGTATTATAATTAAGAATACTGGACCATATGATATATTAGTTACCGCCGAAACTGTGGAAAAAGTAGACATTGCTGATTCTAACCTAGAAGAAATTAATTTATATACATACGAATGGAAACGACATGATTTTCTTTTAAAGAATTACAAGTATTCAATCGGAGATTCTATTCAAAAATTAGAAATCTATACAACCGATAATAATGTATCCAGTGATTATTTAGCACATTCAAGTCTGCTGAAGATTAAAGACATTATGAATATATGTAACAATGGAAAAAAGCTTGAAGATACAATGGAAATTTTACAAAAAAAATAACAATTTAAAAGAATAAATGTATAATTGATTAAATTATTAATGTTTAAATTTTTCAACGAGAATAATCAAGAGATTACAACTGAAGATGTTTTTTCTATTATAAACGTAACACCCATAAACATTTTATTTTATCAAAAAGCTTTTATCCATAAAAGTGTTTTAAGATTCTTAGCTAAACACGAAGAAGAATCTTTAAGGGTTTCATATGAAAGATACGAATTCCTTGGAGACTCAGTTCTTAATCTTGTTGTTGCTAATTTTATTTTTCATAAATACCATGATAAAGATGAGGGATTTCTAACTAGAATTAGAACTAAACTAGTAAACGGTAAAACACTTGCATACCTTGCTAGACAGATAAATTTAAATAGATTTCTTATTATTAGTAAGAATGTTGAAAATATCGGCGGTAGAGACAATGATAGATTCTTGGAAGATATATTCGAAGCTTTTATATGTTCTATTAATCTTGATCTCGGTTTTAAGTATGCTGAAAAATTTATTTTAGAAACTATAAATAAGTACATTAATTTTGAAGATTTAGAAGAAGATAATAATTATAAAGACATTCTACTAAGAAGATGTCAGCAAAGTATTCAAGTAAATCCAGAATATGAACTAGTAGAAACTTCTGGACCGGCTCATAAAAAAGTATTTACATCCGTGGTCTTAATAAATGGAAAGAAGTATTGTCAGGGAACTAATAAAACAAAAAAAGAGTCTGAACAAATAGCGTCTAAATTGACACTTGAATTTTTAGATAAAGAAGGACTTTTTATTGTAGGTTCTCCAGTAATTTAATCTAATTAGAAGCACCAGTACTACCAAATCCCCCAGAACCCCTGTCTGTTGTATCATTAACAGTTTCTATCTGAAACTTAGGAAGGATCCCATCGAAAGCTACAATTTGAAAATAACAACAACCTTCTTGAAATAAAACATCTGTTTCCCCAATATTATCAACTACAGCCATTACATTACCTCGGTAATTTTTATCTATAATTCCAACAGAGTTTGCTAGTCTTACATTAGTTTTTGAAATAGAACTTCTAGGAAGAACCATATATCCGTGGCTAGGGTTTGTTTTAATATTAAGATTTATCTTGAACGATTTAGAATTCCCCGGTATAAGAACTGATTTTTGCATTGGGATATCCAATCCAACATCTTCGTTTTTTCTAGCTTTTTCATATGTTGGATGGTTTTCCCAGTGATGAGAATCTTCGGGGTCTATTTTGAGGAATAGAGGCATAATAGGTTATTACATTTAAATTTAATTTATTTTTAAGTTAATTTAAAGTTAAATCGTAATATATATTTATAATGATAAAACAGTGTATTAAAAACATCAATAGGAATAAAAGATTGATTTCAGTTATTCTTCCTAGTTATGAAGAATTTAAACCTTTTCCAGTTCCAGTATCAAATAAAAATAGTATCCCTGTTCCAGAATATAATGGTCTAATTGATCTTGATGATAGAATTAAATATGTGAATCTTGACACATATGGACCACCTGGATTTGTTAAACTAGTTGATTGTATGCCAAGGTATATTCCTGAAAGTTGTCAACATTTGATGTGCGATCATGCTATTGTTCAAGCTGCAAGAGTTTCGTTTAATCAGGGTATTAAAACACCTGAAAAAGATAAAAGTTTAATTGATTTTCTTATTAAACATAAACATACATCCCCTTTTGAGATGGTAAAATTTAAATTTCATATAAAATGTCCAATTTTTGTACAAAGGCAATGGATTCGTCATAGAACTGCAAATGTTAATGAGATTTCTGGAAGATATTCTGTTATGAAAGGGGAATTTTACTGTCCCAGGACTATATATGATCAGGGGAAGTTGAATAAACAAATGTCTGGGAATGAAATTACAGATCAAAAAATTAAATATAAATTCGAAGAGTATATGACAAATTCCTATAAACAATATGGACTTTATAGAGATCTACTGAAGGCTGGAGTATCCAGGGAAATTGCAAGAATTGGTCTTCCTCAAAATATGTATACAGAGTTTTATTGGTGTATCGACCTACATAATTTATTGAATTTTATCAGACTTAGGTCTGCAGAAAATGCACAATCTGAAATAAAGGAATATTCGGATGCTATGAAGGAAATTATTACAGATCTTTGTCCAAATACACTAGAAGCATTTAATAAGTATTCAAATACAACACTTACTTAAATTTAACATAAACTTTTTACATATATTTTTTTTATCTACTACATCTTCATTACGCAAATTTAATCCATCTAAAATAACACTTTGAAATTGTTCATCACCTGTAAAGTTATTGGCTTCCGTATTTACATTATTTTTAGATTCTCTTTTAGATGTTTGAAATTGTATGTCTGAGTTTATTTGAAATTGTAAAACTTTTAATTTTAATATCATTCTTTTTAAGAATTTTTTTTGATAGTCATAATAGTTTTCGAGTATATTATTAAATAATTTAGTTTTTTGTAATAAAACTTCATTGTCATGTGTTTTTTCAAATACTAATTGATTTATATTTATTCCTTTGTGTGTTTTAGAATACACCTCATCATCTTCTATTGAATATTTTTGTTTTGATATGTAATGTTTTATAGACGTAATTATATTTATAATTGTATTATGTATCTTTTCCGTTTCTTCAAAATTATATTCCTTTTTATTTAAATCGTCAAATGGTGTAGGTTTAAAAAATATATTATTACCAAAAATATTATCAAGTTTTATATCTTTAAGAGAATGTATTATTTTAATGTACAGTTTATAATACATACCATACATTCTAGATAAAAACTCATTAAATAAACTGGTGTAATTTTTAATGTCTTCGTATGTTAATTCTATTTGAAAAAATAAAACATCTAAGGACATTAAATGCGTATCATGTTTTAAAACTTCTTGAAGGTATTCTTTATAAAGATCTTCTAAATTTGTACATTTGTCATTTATGTCTTTTATCAAAGCATATATGTCATTTTTACAATCTTCAATATATAGAAAATCTTCGTTGTTATTCATTTCATTAATTTATACATTTATTTTAATAAAATAATTGTAACATGGACAGTAAATCTGAAACTACTGTTAGGGAATACACCCCATGGGAAAAACATCATGAAAATATATTTATAGATTGGGCCGACAAGGCTTCCTGTTATAAATGGCTTCATGCAAGTTCTAATATAAAATATTCTAAAAAACGTAATATGTATACAATACCCGTTATAGTTTTATCAACTTTGACAGGTACAGCAAACTTTGCAATTGAAAGGGTTCCACTTAAATACAGATCTGAATGTTCTATAGTAATAGGAAGTGTTAATATATTAGCTGGTATAATAACAACAGTATCACAGTTTTTTAAAATAAATGAACTATCTGAAGCTCATGCTATGAGTTCTATTTCCTGGGATAAATTCCATAGAAGTATTAGAATAGAATTATTAAAATCACCTGAAGAAAGAGTGGATGTCACTTATTTTATGAAAACATGTAGAGACGAATTTGATCGTCTGATGGAAACATGTCCTCATATCGATAGTGACATTCTAGATAAATTTAAAACTCAATTAACAACAGGCGATGACAAAAAAGAAGTTGCTAGAAAACTTAAAAATTTTAATAGACTAATAAAACCGGATATCTTTAATGAATTAACCAGTATACGAGACGTTGTTTATAAACAGGATCAACTTAAAATAGACATCCTAGAAAAGGAAAAAATAGAAAACGAAGAGAATGAAAAAAGTAAACACAATATTAAGGTTACAATGGTCACAAATTTTATAGATACCTTTACAAAAAAATATTCAAGAAGACCTTCTGTTGATGAAATTTTATCAAATTTAGTTGATGTATCTCCATATGATTTAAGAGTTATAATGTCTGAACTTGGTTATAGTTAAATATTGTAAAATAAAATAGAAAATAATAGTAAATATAATTGGTATGTCTGAATATGCCCATTTAGATAATAAAGTAAAAAATTTACATAGACATACGGCAATAAATACAGAACAGCTTAAATTATTAAACTCTAAAGTACATCATATATCATCTTCGAGTAATAGTAAAACTTCACAGAGTGTAAAAGAACTAAATACATGGAAAAATAATGTTAATGTCTTACTCAATGGAGTTGTACCAGGTGAAGTATCTAAATCAAAATTATTAATAGCAGACGAATATAAAGATCTTACAGGATTTAATAATTTACAATGTGATCAATTAACAATAGGAACTGCTGTGTTTACACCTTCAAATTTAAATCAAGGACCTCATGGTCCTCAAGGTATACAAGGTCCACAAGGTATACAAGGTCCAACGGGAGCCACAGGTCCTCAAGGTCCAGAGGGTCCTCAAGGTCCAGCAGGGGGTCCTCAAGGTCCAGAGGGTCCAGAGGGTCCTGCGGGTCCTGCGGGTCCTGCGGGTCCTACAGGTCCTCAAGGTCCGGCGGGTGACGATGGTGATGATGGTGCTACAGGTCCTCAAGGTCCTCAAGGTCCTGCGGGTCCTACAGGTCCTCAAGGTCCTGCGGGTCCTACAGGTCCTCAAGGTCCGGCGGGTGACGATGGTGATGATGGTGCTACAGGAGCTACAGGTCCTCAAGGTCCTGCGGGTCCTACAGGTCCTCAAGGTCCTGCGGGTCCAGAGGGTCCAGAAGGTCCTACTGGAGCTACCGGACCAACGGGTCCAGCTGGTCCTACTGGTTCTCAGGGTCCACCTGGTATAACAGGGGATGACGGAGCTACCGGACCACAAGGACCAGTCGGTGCTACAGGTGCTACAGGTCCTCAAGGTCCTACAGGTCCTCAAGGTCCTGCGGGTGATGATGGTGCTACAGGAGCTACAGGTCCGGCGGGTCCGGCAGGTCCGGAAGGTCCTACTGGTGCTACAGGTCCAGAGGGTCCAGAAGGTCCGACTGGTCCAACAGGCCCTTCCGGACCAAGTGGTCCTCAAGGTCCTCCTGGTATAACAGGGGATGACGGGGCTACAGGCGCTACAGGTCCAGCGGGTCCTGCGGGTCCTGCGGGTCCTACAGGTCCTCAAGGTCCGGCAGGTGATGATGGTGCTACAGGCGCTACAGGTCCAGCGGGTCCTGCGGGTCCTACAGGTCCTCAAGGTCCTGCGGGTCCTACAGGTCCTC
>Ga0255759_10000993_pt1 | contig 25632 bp, 23 predicted proteins | sample 101ome_20_FD_179959 | JGI IMG/M metagenome (GOLD analysis project Ga0255759, IMG submission 179959) | Coastal salt marsh microbial communities from the Groves Creek Marsh, Skidaway Island, Georgia - 101404AT metaG (version 2) | ecosystem: Environmental > Aquatic > Marine > Intertidal zone >...
ATACTTTATATTTGGAATGATAAGGATTTAAAAAGTAGAGAACTTGAAATTAAAGTTAGAGAAGAACTAGGGGTAGAGCAACAATTGGTAACTAAACATGAAATTCATGATTTAGAACCTCACATAAGACCTTTTTATCATGCAGGAGTATTTTATCCATATGCAAGACATGCAAGAAACCCAAAAAAAATATTACTTAAGTTTTTTGAATTGTTCAAAAAAAAGGGAGGAAAATTTAATAAATTAAATATTCAAAACATTGAATTTGATAATGAAAAACCTGTATTTATAACAGAGGCACAAAGATTTACTTTTGATAAAGCAGTTATCGCTTGCGGTGCTTTTTCAAAAAAACTTACAGATAATTTAGGAGAAAATATACCTCTTGATACAGAAAGAGGGTACCACGTACATTTTAAAAATTGTGATCATCTATTAAGTAGACCTGTTATTTTTCAAAATAGAGGATTTGGTATTACACCTATGGAACAAGGTTTAAGAGTAGTTGGCACAGTTGAATTTGGTGGCCTAGACAATCCACTTTCAAAATCAAGAATTAAAAATCTAATTAATAATGCCAAATATATGCTTGGTGATTTACCTGAGCATGAAGACGAGTGGTTAGGATTTAGACCAACGTTACCAGATTTTTTACCTGTTATGGGACCTTCCAAAAATTATAAAAATATATTTTATTGTTTTGGTCATCATCATTTAGGATGGACATTGGGCCCAATATCTGGAAAGATCGTATCAGGTATGATTGCTGAAGAAAATACTAACCTTAATTTAAACCCGTATAGTTCATTAAGATTCAATTAAGTGAGCAAAAATTTCAATATTGCTTACTTATTTCTTTTTTTAACAGTTACTTTTTGGGCTGGAAATTTTATTGTTGGAAAATATGCTAGCTTTTATGAAGTGCCACCATTTTCATTAAATTTTTATAGATGGTTTTTTGCCTGGCTTATTTTAGCACCATTCACTCTTCCAGAAATATTTAATAAGAAAAAATATGTTCTAAAAAATTTAAAACTTTTTGTGATTTTAGGAATTACCAGTATTACAATTTTTAATTCAATTGTTTATTATTCTTTAAATTTTACACAAGTTATTAGTGGAGTACTAATGATCTCTACCATTCCAGTGATGATCATATTTATTTCGTCAATTTTAAAAATCGAAAAAACAAATATTTTTCAAATTTTAGGAGTAATATTTTCTTTTTCAGGAGTTATATTAATTATCACTAAAGCAAATTTAGATATTCTTTTAAATCTTGATTTTAATAAAGGAGACTTAACTATGGTTATAGCTATGTTTTCGTGGGCTTTATATTCCTCTTTATTAAAAAAACAAAAATATGAATTATCTCAATTGAGTTTATTAGAAGTCATTATTACTTTTGGATTAATATTTTTAATTCCAATTTATTTTATTGAATACCAATTAGGATATATTATTAAAGTTGAAAAACCTTTTATATTAATCTTAAGTTATGTAGTTTTGTTTCCTGGACTTGCATCATTTATTTTGTGGATCAAAGGCATTTCATTGATAGGTGCAAATAGATCAGGAGTTTTTTTACATTTGATGCCAATATTAAGTGCAATAATGGCAATGATTATTTTTAATGAAAAATTTATGTTTTATCATATTCTCGGCGCAATTTTTATTTTAACAGGAATAGTTTTATCAAATAGAAAAATTAAAAATGCTTAAAGTTGCAATATTAGATGATTACCAAAATGTTTCTCAACAATTTGTTGATTTAGAAAAATTAGCAGGAAAATACGAATTTAAAATATTCAGTGAGCCATTTAATGATGAAAATGACGCTATTGAGCAATTAGGTGAGTTTGAAGCTTTATTAATCATGCGAGAGCGAACTCCTATGACAGAAAACTTGATCAATAATTTACCTAAACTTAAATTTTTAATTACCAGTGGAAGCAGAAATAAATCAATTAATTTAGAAGCAGCTAAAAAGAAAAATATCATTGTATGTGGAACAGAAATAAATATTCATCCAACACCTGAATTAACTTGGGCTTTAATTTTAGGACTTGCTAGAAATTTAAAAGAAGAAATTGATAATATGTACCAAGGTTATTGGCAAACAACTGTTGGAGTAGAACTTAAAGGAAAAATTTTAGGATTAATTGGCCTTGGAAGAGTGGGTTCACAAGTTGCAAAAATTGGTAAAGCTTTTGGTATGGAAGTTATGGCATGGAGTGAAAATTTAAATTTAGATACATGTAAAGAGCTAGGTGTACTTCCTTGTAGCAAAGATGATCTTATAAAAAATTCAGATTTTTTATCTATTCATGTTCAAGGAGGAGAAAGATACAAGGATTGTATTACTTTAAAGGAACTTGATAAAATGAAGAAAACTTCTTTTTTAATAAATACATCGAGAGGTCCAATTGTTAATGAAGATGACTTGATTATAGCATTATCAACTAATGAAATAGCAGGTGCTGGTTTAGATGTTTATGAGAAAGAACCTTTACCTGAAAATAATAAATTAAGATTTTTACCCAACGCACTACTCACTCCTCATATTGGATATGTAACAGCAGAAAATTATAATATTTTTTACACTCAAATGATTGAAGCTTTAGAGTCTTGTGTTGAAGGTAAGCCCATTAGAGTAATTGAAAAATAAATGGTTCTGCCAGTTGTTAATCATGAAGATTATTTTGCAAAAATTGGAGATGACCACAAGTTTCCAATAAATAAATTTTCTGCTCTAGCTAATTACTTAAAAAAAAAAAAAATTGTAAAAAACTTTCATAATCCTTATCCATGTTCAGTAGAAACTTTAAGTAAAGCTCATTCATTAGATTATATAAATCATATTAAAGATAAAACTTTGAGCAAAGAAGGTGTAAAAAAAATTGGATTTCCATTAGTTGATAGTGTTGTAAAGAGATCATTTATTGCAACGGGAGGAACAGTATTAGCATCAAAACTTGCAATTAAATCTGGCATTGCTTGTAATACTGCAGGTGGAAGCCATCATGCAAATTATGATGGGGGTGCAGGTTATTGTGTTTTTAATGATGTAGCTGTTGCAGCAAAATTTTTACTTGAAAGAGGGCTAGCAAATAAAATTTTAATTGTTGATTTAGATGTTCATCAAGGAAATGGGAATGCAGACATATTCAAAGATGATAATCATGTCTTTACCTTTAGTATGCATTCAAAAACTAACTATCCTGCTAAAAAATCTATCAGTGACTATGATGTTGAGTTAAAAGATAACATCGAAGATAAAGAATATATTGAAACTTTAAAAAAATGTTTAAATGAATTAAATCAAAATTTTTTTGATTTTGTATTTTATATAGCAGGTGTTGATATTCATTATAATGATCGTTTAGGTAAGTTAAAAATTTCAGATGACGGGATAAAAATAAGAGATCAAATTGTTATTGAAAATTATTTTTCCCAAAGAATACCTTTGTGTGGTGTTTTAGGGGGAGGATATAACAAAGATTTTGATAAATTAGTTGAATTACATTCTTATTTACATCAAACTTGTGCAAAGTATATTTAATTCATGACCAAAAAAAATCCAAATCTAACAGCTGAACAAAAACTAGTTATGTTTGAAGATGGCACTGAACCTCCTGGAACAAGTGAACTTAATCATGAAAAAAGAGAAGGAAGTTATCACTGTGCTAATTGTGGTATAAAATTATTTACTTCAAAAACAAAATATGAAAGTGGATCAGGCTGGCCATCATTTTATCAATCACTACCTGATGTTTTTGAGACAAAAACAGATCATTTATTAGGTTATGCAAGAACTGAATATCACTGTAAAAACTGTAATGCCCATCATGGACACATTTTTGATGATGGACCGGAGCCAACTGGAAAAAGATATTGTAATAATGGTGTATGTTTAGTTTTTAAAGAAGAAAACTAGACCATAAAGATGAGTAAAATAAAAATAGTTTTTTATTTAGTGTTGGTGTTCATTGCATACAAAGGATTTGTAGCGTTTAAAAATTTTGAAATTGGAGTAGGAGATCGAGTGGCTCAAATAGAGGAAAAAGCAGATTTTGAAAAAGAAGGAGAAGTAATTGGACTGATGATGTATTTTGGTAATCCTCTTGAACTGCGAGAACATCTATTTGCAGAAAATAGATCTAAATGTTTAGAAATGAAACAAACAGCTGAAGAAACTTCATCTGCATATTATGAATGTGCACGTGTAAATGCAGTTCTTAAAGGTAAAAAAATTGTAAGTATAATTGAAGAACTTGAAGTGATTGAATGATTATTAAATATATTACTTTTTTAATTGGTATTATTTGGTCTTATTCAATTATTAAAACTCAATCAGTCTTTAGTAAAAAAGCAGGTCTAATTTTTAAAGTATTTATTTCTAACGTTTCATGGCTAACATTAATTGCAGCTTGTTATTTTGGTTATAAAAACTTCTCAATTCAATATACAATTATCGGTATTATTGTAGGGATAATAATTGTTCACATAGGTTTTCATTTTTCAAAAAAGTTTTTGATTTCAAAGTTTAGTGAAAAAAATCTCCAATTAGCAAAGTCTTTTTTTGAGTATACTTTAATTGTTTGGGTAATTTATTATATTTTTTTTTAAATCTAAAAAAAAGCTTTTAACTTAATTAAAAACCTATTTTGGATACTTTATAATATTGTTTTTTATTAAAAATATGGATAAATAAAGCTATGTTCGAAAAATTAGAAGAATTAGCAAAAAATAATAAAAAAATCTCCGACTTTCATATAAGAACTGGCTGGCCTTTAGCGTACAGACAGACAGGAGAAATTCATAAAATTCCTGAGGTAGAGGTTAAAGCACAAGACTTACAAGATTTATTATCTACAAATTGCAATGAAGTTGAAATGAAAAGATTTGAAGAAACTCATGAACTAGATTCATCAGTTACTTTAAGTGGTTTAAGATTTAGGGCTAATTTTTATAAAACTATTCAAGGCCCAGCTGCAGTATTAAGAAGAGTAGAAAGTGTAATACCTACTATGGATCAATTTGATCTGCCTCCTGTTCTTTATGATATTGTCGATATGCATAAAGGTTTAGTATTAGTAACCGGTCCAACGGGATCTGGAAAATCAACTACACTTGCTGCAATTGTTAATGAAATTAACAAAACAAGAACTTCAAATATCATAACAGTAGAAGATCCTGTTGAATTTATACATAAAGATTTAAAGAGTATTGTTTCTCATAGAGAGGTTGGTAAACAAACTCAAACTTTTGCATCTGCATTGAAAGCTGCACTTCGGGAAGATCCAGATGTAATTTTAGTTGGAGAGATGAGAGACTTAGAAACAGTTTCACTTGCACTAACTGCTGCAGAAACAGGACACTTAGTTTTTGGAACATTACACACGAGTGGTGCACCTAGTACCATAAACCGAATTATTGACGTGTTCCCACCAGAACAACAAGCACAAATTAGAGCGCAAATATCTACTTCTTTAAAAATGGTAGTAACTCAAAGACTTCTTAAAACTAAAGATGGTCAAGGCCGTTGTGGTGCTTTTGAAGTGATGAAGTGTACACCTCCTATTCAAAACTTGATCAGAGAATCTAAGATTCATCAAATACCAAGCATCATGCAAACTGCGGTCAAAGATGGTATGATTACAATGACTAAATCTTTAGAAGAATTAGTTAAAGCAGGAAAAATAGATGCAAGTGCTGGACGAGAACAATAAAGGTTTTAATCTCTTAGAATTAATTGTTGTTGTTGTTCTAATTGGAATAGTTTCGGCAATTGGTTATCCAAATTTTAGCGAGTGGCGACAAGAAAGAGAAACCAGAGACTCTGTAATTAGAATTAAATCTTTAATCCGAGGGATCAATGCTCAAGTTCAAAGAGGGCAATATGCTTTTGTCCAAGTTCACATATTAGAAGAGGCTGATGGTGCAGAACGAAAATTAATTGTTACATCTAAAGGTATGAAACCAGAAAAACTATCAAGCTTATTAAATGATGGTGATAGTGACTGGTGGGAAAATGTTGCTGAAAGATGCAACATCACAGATGATGCTTATTGGGATGATGATCCCGACCAAGGCGCTGATAATATTGAAGTACGACAGATTACTTTAGATAATGTTGCAACAACATGGACAGGAAATGATGGCGCTGTATGTTTTAGTAAAAATGAAAGATGGTATAGTGGTGCAGGTACTTTACAAACATCGTTACCTGGAGATGGGGATGTAGCAAGAACTGTGGATAGTAATTTATTTATTTGCAGAAGAACTAATGACCGAACTAGTTGTGATGTAGATAGTGATGGAACACCAACCTCAGAACATAAACATTTATATGCAATTGAATGGTCAAGATTTGGTAATGTGACACTTGAAAAATGGGATAAAAGAAACTCCGAATGGGTTAAACAACAATAATATGAACAAACAAAAACAAAATATATCTGGACTTTCTATTTTAGAGGCACTTGTTTCAACTGTAATTGTTGGAATTGGGTTTGTTGCAATATTACAAATGACAAATTTTTCTGTTCAATCCATTGATAATTCAGGAGATAGAACAAAAGCAAATTTTTTAACTGAAATGATTGTAGAAGATGTCATTGGAAGCAAAAATACATACTTTGGAACAAATTCTGATAATGAAAATATAATTTTTAGTAATGACGGAACTGCTTCTTTAAATGGTGATGAATTAAAATCATTTCCACAACATCTAAGCGATAATGGTTGGAGTGCAGACTTAAGTTGTGGTGGAGGCACTTCTGCAACAGGTACAACTACTGAAAAAAAACAAAATATTTATGATGAACAAAATAATGATGCACCTCGAAATAAACAAGCCAAATGGGATACGATATTTGAAGAAAACAGATTTTTAAAATGCAAGAGCTCTACTGAAGAAAAAAAATTACAGGTATTTGAGGTTTGTAGATGGGATGAATGTGATTATCAATTAAACACAGTTTATGATGAGCCTATGTATATTGGAAGAGTTGAGATGAAATTAAATGAAGGAAAAAAAAGGAAATTTATATACTTTCAAACAGATTATAAACTTAAACAATGATTAGAAAAAATTTAAAATATACCGCAGGACTTACATTAATTGAAATTTTAATTGGAATTGTAGTTTCATCAATAATGATGGCTGCAATTTATACAACTTATTCAATTGTCAATACCACTTACAATCAAGTGCTAGAAAAAGCTAAAGTAAGTAGATCCTCAAGGGATTTAATAGAATTATTAATTCGAGATATCAGAATGTCAGGATTTAAATATTATTTAGGTGATAATGAGTTAGGTTTTCCAAGAGAAAGTTATTTAGAGTTTGTTGGTGGGGCTGAGACTGTACAAGAAAGTCATGATCCAATTGTAATAATTCCAAATGAATTAGGACATTCAATTACAGATGCTGTTGCAACACCTCCTGCAAAACATAATTCTGATGATACTTGCTGTGATAAAATTCACATTGTCTATGATGACTTTAATCAAAATGATGCTACTCAACCATATAAAAGATATAAGCTAACTTATTTTGCAAGGCCTTTATCAGATGGAATTGGTGATAATGGTCCAATAAATCCAAGATATGGAATTTACAAATCAAAAATAAGTTGGCGTCAAAGAATTGGAGAAGAAACTGGAGAGTGGGTCTCAGATTGTTCTGAGTGTTATGATAACGAACTGATTAGAGACTTTGTTGAAGATATGGAATTTATTGCATTAGATGCTGAAGGAAGAGTGTTGAGTCCTTATCCCAGCACAGTTTCTGAGGCTACAAGAGACAACTTATATAAAATAAGAGCTATAGATATAAGACTAGCTTTTGTATCTGAAAAACCCTTTTTTAGATTTGAAAGCAGAGAAGGAAATCAAAGACAATTAAGTGGATTTTCAAGAACGATTAGATCATTTTCAGATAGAAACCTAAGAGATAATGTAGTGGTGACAGTGTATACAAGAAATATTGTAGGACAGGATATATTTTAATGAGAAAAAATAATCAAAAAGGATTTACTTTAATTTTGTCACTTGTCTTATTGTTAGTGATGTCTTTGATGGGAGGTGCTTTAATAGTAATTTCTTCAGGAGACCACCAAAGTAATAATACTAGCGATCAGTATCAACAAACCTTCTATGTCGCTGAACATGCTTTAATTGAAGCAGAGAAAAGAATCATTAATCGAATGATTGGACCTTGGACGGAAATTAGTTCTATCTCATCAGCACCAGTTGGTTCTACTCCTACTGAGACTACTGCTCATAATAATTATATTGATCAATTGAGAGCTACAGCAATTGATGGCCTTGCAAGACATACAGATGGAAGAGATACTCCTAGAAATACTGTTACCCCAACAGAAACTCCTTGTTTTAAAAGTTTTAGAAATTTAATTAGAACTGATGGTGGTGGTGATTTAACATTAGTGACAGATCATTTTGTTAATCAGAATTTTGGAAGTTTAATTGAGCCAATTTTAAATCGACCTGGAGATGTTGGATTAGAAGCTGATGATGCAGATAAGGAAAAAGAATATTTAAAAAGATTTAGGTATGAATTTTTTTCAATTAATGTGGGCTCTTCAACGTTTAAAGGGGCAGGTGCTAGTCTTAAAAAATCATCAACGAATGTCCAAAGACAAGGAACATCCTATAGAATATATGGTTGTGGTTATTTGATGCCTAATGGCACTGATTTAGGGGAATATGCTGATCCTGAAATATTAATTCCTTTAGAAACTTTAGTTGTTTTATCTAGTTAGACACAGAATGATCATAAAAATTAATTTGTTCAATTCAAATTTTTTAAAAATAAGTTATTATTTAGAATAATGAATAAAATCCGCATTGCATTGTTATCTATTTTTATATTATTTAGCTCATTAAGCTTAAGTATGGCATGTGAATTTTTAAAAGAGCAAATTGGTATCCCGGTTTCAAATATTATTGATAAATATGAATATTTAGATGAGCCTTCTGACGATAATGATCCTAAGATTTTTACATATTCTAAAATATATGCAAGCGATAACTTATGCAAAAATTCTCAATTAGAAAATACTTTTATAAAAGTTTTTTTTAGAGAAGGTAAAATTATTGGAACAGAACTTTCTGGTATGCCAGGTGAAGCCAAAGATAATAGAATTTTAAATTTTGCAAAAACAAATTTAGGTTATACCACTGATCAAGTTATTAATGATGAATGGATTGGAGCTATTAACATGTCCACTGTAGTTAACATGGTATTTTATGGACGAGTACAGGATTATGATGGGATTTATGAACAGCTAATTATTTCGAAAGAAGATTATTTTAGTCTATTATCTGATCCAGATATAGTAGAACTGTTTTAATTTATGAAAAGATTATTTAAAATTTTTATTCTTTTAATTTTAGTTTTAAACTTTAATCAATTAACTTATGCAAAACCATTACCACCAGGATCTGGTGAAGGTGATGTTCCTGCTAATATTTTAATTCTATTAGATAGTTCCAAGAGTATGAGAAATAGAATAGGAGACGCAATACCTGCACAACATTCATTTACCATCGATGGAGATGGCAATAGAGTTTTAGCGTCTGCTGATAGTAAAAAGGGTGGGTTGATACTTTTTGATAGCGCAGGTACAAGACTTAGTATTACAGGGACAAATCAATCAGGGGTAAGTTATACAACAGCTAGATGGTGGTCTAACAGTAATACTGATGCGCGTTGTGATTTTCGTATTAGAGATGGGTCAATAACTAATAATCACTATATTGGCAGATATTTTAGAATGCACGAAGTAAGATATCATACCGGTGTTAGTGTTGCTGGAACAACAATTTCTAATGAAAATTTATTATTTGTTGCTCAATTTGATGCAAAAGGAGGGACATCAATAATTGCTCTTGATGATCAATATAGATGTAGACTTGCAATAACTCCTACTAGCTCCAATCAAATATTAGGTTATGACACTGCTACAAATTCAGATGGAGATCTTATTTTAGCAGCATATGGTTTAGGAGGTGTGAAAAAAGGTGCCTATCAATTAACCTGCAATATTACTGATGGTGCATGTGAACAAGTGCAGGGCAGAGGTAAAGGGAAAAACGATGCATTTGGAAGATTATACAAAGGAGGGAGGATTAGGTTAAGCAGTGACGCAACTAAAATTTATATTTCTGCTGATGGTCATTTATATGGTTATGATACAAAAATAAGTAATGGACAAAGAGTAATAGATAATAGCAGAGATAATTTTAGATTTTGCAAAGGTACTGGAAGTAGTATTGGTTTTTTTATGAGTTGGGATTTTTCAAGCAGCTCTGACAATGTGTTTTATACTGGAGGTCATAGGGGCTCTAGAAAAATTCACAGAGTAGAATGGACTTCAAATAATACTTGCAGAATCACTGCATCCGCTGGGGTAGGTAGTGCATTACCAAATACAGGAACCGCAGGTAATTTAGATGCTGATGATATTAGAATTAGTAAAGATATAAGTGGTTTACAGGTTTCAAATGGAAGACTGATTTTTAGTCATAATGGTTATGTTGATGAGCTAACAGAAGCCAACTTCACTGCTGCAGGAAGAGATAGTGCATGGCAAATCCAATATGGAGGCCCACAATTAACAAGGTTGCAAGGTGCACAACAAGCAATTGCAGCAGTTCTTACTGATACCTCTTTGACAAGTGGTGCAAATTTTGGTTTTGGCCATTGGAATGGTGGGGGTCCATATTATGGTGGATGGCAAGGTAATCATCCAGATGGTAGAAGCAGAATTTGTAATAAAGACGCTTGTTTCCAGGTCGCAATTAGCCCTGAGGGTGCAGCAAATACAATCCCATATCTTACAACGTTATCTGTTGATGGAAAAACAGATGCTAATGCTTGGTCCCAATTGGCTCATGATTATTTTTTTGGCCCAGTTTCTCCACATGATCCAAATTCTGATTGCCAATTAAATTTCGTAATAGTTATCGGGGATGGAGAATTTACGGGTGGGACGGGAGTACTTGGACAACGAGGAGAAGCTGCAGGTAGAATTACAAGATTAAGAAATGAATTAGGTATAAAAACTTTAATGGTTGCTTACGGAGATGGAATTAGCACACGGGGTATGGCATTCTTTGATGCATTAGCTGTTCGTGGTTCATGTGACACTGCTGGCGGCGAAGATTGTGAACCAACTATTGTTGCAGAAACTCCTCAAGCGCTTAAAACAGAACTTCAACAGAAGATTAGACAAATTTTAGCTGAGCGTTTAGCATTTACTGCACCTTCAATTACAGCAACTATTCAACAGGGAGGCTCATTATATCAAGCACAATTTGCTTATGAACAATTTGGTGAATGGAAAGGGACTATTTTAAGAAAAACATTAAATGCTGACGGAACAGTTGATCATGATCCAAATGCGCCAGGAAATTGGGATGCGGCAGTTCAAGTAAGATCTCAATCTTCAGGAGGTGCATCCGACCCAAGTACAAATGATCTTAGAAATATTTGGACACCACTTTCAGATCCATCTTATGATTATATTGGTAATTGGGACAATGTCAGTGATACTACTGCACCTATATTACAAGGTGAAATGACAAGATTAGGATTTGATATTTCAAATTACCATACTTCATCTTCTAATTGTGGTGGAGATGATAGCACTGATGATGAACGTGATGGACTTCTACGTTTTCTGGCTGGTCAAGATTTTTTTGATTATAATGGAAATTGTAACACAACAGAGTTAAGAGAACATGTATTAGGAGATATATATCATTCTCAATTAATTGAAATTGGAGCACCAGATGGAAATACTCAATTTACTGATAATAATCAGGAAGCATACTTTAGAACCATCAATAATTACCAAGCCTTTAGATCTGAACGAGAAAATAGAAGAAATGTTTTGTATGCAGGTTCTAACAGTGGATTACTTCATGCATTTAATGCTGAAACTGGTGATGAAGAATGGGCGTTCCTTCCGCCATTCCTAGTTGGAAAATTACCCACATTAATAAATGCTAATCTTGATGGCAAAGTTGATGGTTCTAAAGGAGGTAGTAATGCGATATTTGGAGTAGATGGCTCCCCGGTTGTTCACGACGTGTTTATGAAAGGTTTAACTCCTGAAGGGGAAATTGAAAGTTCACCTAGTTGGCATACAGTATTATTTCAACCATTTGGTCGTGGTGGATCAGGTTTTTCAGTTTTAGATGTAACTGAACCAATAGTAAAAGATGGTTTAGGACCGTTACACATGTTCACTGTATACAATGATTATATTAATAATGTTGTATATATTATGGATCATGAAGGAGATGTTAGATCAGAAGAATATTACTCAAGTTCAGCTTCCTTAGACCTTTCAGAAGAATCACAAAAGGCACAAAGTAATTTAGATTCTGCTGTTGAAGCCGATGGTGGACTTGACTCTGGAGTAACTACTCAACAAGATGCCATAGCTGCTTGTCAATCAAATGCTGATGCAACCACTAATTTTAGAACTGATGGTACTGCATCATGTTATATAGGCAAAACATTTACCTTTAATGATATTTTCTTTGATACACCAAACAACCAATCAATAGATCCAAAAAAATTAAATGTTACAGAGTTGGTTGATGGTGAATATGTACCTGTTGCATTTACAGATGCAAAAATGGTTGACGGTCAATTTATAATTACTTTCCCAGAAGATAAAATTCAAAATCAAGCAGGTATCAGTGATAACGAAACAAGATTAACAAATAATATTTTTATTCAAACCTCTTGTACAGCAGCAACTGGAATTGATCCTTTCTTTGACTATAGTAAATTAGGAGAAACTTGGTCAACACCTAGAATAGTAAAATTGCCATCTGACATTGAAGGCGAAAGAGACGATCCGGCAAATGACAAATATGTTGCTATTATGGGTGCTGGAATGGCTAATAACAATTTATGCGCAGGCTCAGCTTTATTTATGGTTGAATTAGACAATATGGATGAACCAGGTAGAATTTATGGTGGAGATCAAAACGGTGGGCCAATTACAATTGTTGATACTTCGCCAGACGGTGTAGTTATTGGAAATGATGTGATCTCAACACCTAATGGTAGCGATATTAATAATGCGATCCCAACTTCTCCACTCGTGATTACTCCAGATACAGCATTTGGAATTCCTTGGCGTGGAGCAATGGTTTATATTAATGATAGAGAAGGAAAAATTACTAAAATAAATTTAACAGACTCTACAGAAAATGACGCTAAGTTATTTGATCAAACAACATTGTTTAGATTAAATGCTAATACTACCAATCAAAGATATACTTTTTTCTCAATGGATGCAGGTGTAGGAGTGACAACAAAAGATTTTTGGTTGTTTGGTGGTACGGGAGACTTTAATTCTCTAGGCGCTATAGACCGTAATATGGATAACATTTTATATGGGATTAGAGATTTTGATTTTCCTTATTTTAAACATTTGAATGGAGTTAGTATTCCTTCATTTACCGATCAAGCATTTACATCTCTTGCTCACCAAGGAGCAGATAATGCAAGATCTATTGATGATGCAACTGTTTGTTCAGATGTTACAGGGGATACCGATGGAACGCTTTGTCCAGATGCAGAAAGTGCTTGGGTAATTCATTTAGATACACCAGGTGATAATAATACTCACCGAAAAGCATCAGCTCCACCAACTTTATTTAAAGGACAAGTGTATTTTCCAGTTTATGAGCCGCCTCCAGGATCAAACAGATGTAATATTGGTAATGCATATATTTGTGTAGCAGATGATGAGTGTGGAACTAATAATTCTCACAAACTTGTTAAAGGAGGAACCGCTAATGGTAGTAATTGTACATTTATTAGAAAAGGAGTTTTATCTGAATTAGTAATATTTGGAGATAAACTTTATGCAAACGTTGCAGGACCTAGCGAAAACCCTGATACATTATATTCTGTATTAGCAGTACCTGGTGAAGTTTTATCAAATAGAGGTGGCTGGAGAGATACTGGCTATTAATTTTAAGTTAATAGCCCTTCAATAATTTTAAGAGGTTCAAATAATTTATAATAAAAATAAATTATCCACGCAAACATATTAAGCATCGTAATAAATATAATTGCTAAGCCAACTATTGTTTCTTGTTTTACTTTTTTTCTCCACTTGATCGGAAAAAAATTTAAAGAATAGGCATAAACTAAAATGAATATGTTGAAAGCCGCAATAATAATGTTGATAAATAAAAAAGTATTCACTTAATTAATCAAACCTTTAAGCTTATTTTTTAATTTATCTTTAACTTTATTTTCTATTTGTTCGATATCTAGGTTTTCAAGAGTATCTAACAAATTATTACTCATTATTTTTTCTCTAACATCAATAACCATGTCTTTAAAAACTTTTTTTAAAGTATCTTTATAATCTTTACTATTCTTGGTGTTACCGATATCTTTAAAATTCATATCCATGATTGAAAAAGTTTTTTCAAAATCAAATTCTGGCGATAAAACAGCTAAATTTATATTTTTTGCATCTAGGTTTTTTATATTGAAGAATTTACTTGATTGAGAGTTAGTATTTTTAAATTCTAAATCTTGTTGAAGATTTCTTAAATTATCTGAAGTAATTCTTTCAGCAAATTTAAAATAATAATTTAAATTTATATTGTTCAATTGAACATCATTAATCACAATCTCATTAGAAAAAATTGAAAATGCATCTAAGTTTACTTTAACAGACTTTATTTCGGCTAGGTTACCATCAAATTTTTTATTAATGAGTTTAATATTTTCTGCTTGTGCTTCTCCACTTAGATAATCGATATTTAATTTTTCAATTGTTACTTCTCTACTCAGTGAATTTGAAATGTTACTTTCTAATACTCCTTTAATCAATCTGTCTCCTATAAATTCAATTAAAATATAAAAAGATAAGAACAAAATGATTATTAATGAGAAAAATTTTTTCATAAATGAATTACTACATGACTTTAAAACATAATTCTAATAACAAGTTGATCAATCTGGGTTAAAAATTAATTTAAAAATAATTTTATTTGTTCATTGAATACAAGAAAGATTATACATCCAACAATTAAGTACGGACCAAAAGGTATTTGAGAAGAAAGATTTTTTTTATTCCTAATTACATCTGGTATAACAATTAAAAGTGCAACGGTAGATGAGAAAAAAATTACAAAAGGAATTGAAACCCAGCCAAACCAAAAACCAATTACAGAAAGTAACTTCGCATCTCCTAAACCCATTCCCTCTTTGTTTCTCAATTTTTTATATATAAAAATTATTAACCAGATAATTATATATCCAAACACTCCACCTATTAAAGAGTTAACAAAATTTGGAAACACTGCAGCATTGAGATTGGGATCAAACGATTTTAAAAAACCAATTATCATTAATGGGTAGGTTAATTCATTTGGAATTATGAAATGTTTAAGATCTATAAAGAAAATGATTATAAAACTGATGCTTAATATAAAAAATAAAAGTGTTGTTATTGATAAACCAAATAGATAAAATATTATTACAAAACTAAGTGCTGAAATTAATTCAACTAAAAAATATTTCGAACTTATTTTTGCCGAACAGCTTCTGCATTGAGCTTTTAGGATAATAAAAGATATTAATGGGATGTTGTCGTACCATTTGATTAATTTCTTGCAAGAAGGGCAGTGGGAACGCCCTTTAACAACACTTATATTATCTGGAATTCTATGGATGCAAACGTTGCTAAAACTCCCCCATATACTTCCAAAGATAAATACTATAATATAGTACACAGATTAAATTTTAAATTGAGAGGATAGCTCTATGAGCCCATTTATGCAGTATTGTACAAACACAATTGCATCTGATAGGTGTAAATAGAAATTAGGTGTATGAACAATGATTTCCATCAATTTGAAAAATATCAAAATATTAACGAATATCAATTTATAAATAACATGTTTTTTGGTGCTAAAAAAAAGGAAACACCCATTGTAGAGGATACAAGTGTTAAAGATTTAGAATTAATTACTAAAATGAATCAAGAGTTTGCACTCTCTCTTGATTTAAAAGAAACATTAAATAATTCATTAGAACTAATTATAAAAAGAATTAATGCACAAGCGGCAAATATTTTTTTAATTGATGAAAAAAATCAAACGTTTCAATGTATTGCATCAAAACATCAAGCGTACTTAGAAGATTTTGAAATACCTATAACACAAGGAGTAATGGGTAAAGCAGCTATAATGAAAAAATGTATAAGAGTTGGCGATGTTAGAAAAGATGTAAGAGAGATTGCAGAATTTTATTTTGATTTAGATAATAAAACAAATTTTACAACATATTCAGTTTTATGTTCACCATTGATTGTTTCTGATGAATGTATTGGTGTTATTCATTGTTTAAATAAAAAAACAACTAATAAACTTTTTGAAGAGAATGATAGAAAACTTTTAGAAACTTTATCAGGTCCAGCTGCTTTAGCGATTAGAAATGCGAAGATGGCAAAAGACTTAATAGATAAAAATAGAATGCAAAAAGAAATTGAAATAGTTGGAGAGATACAAAAAACTTTGTTATCGCAAAACCAAAAAGAAAATTTTCCAATTGCAGGCATAAACATTCCAGCCAAAGTTGTTTCAGGAGATTTTTATAATTTTGCAAAACTTTCCGATGGAGTTTATGGATTTGGTGTTGCAGATGTTTCAGGTAAAGGAATTAAATCTTCTTTACTGATGTCAAAGGCTTCAAGTCTTTATAGATGTTTAAGTAAAACAAATTATTCAGCAGCAGAACTTTTAGATATTTTAAATTTAGAAATATGTGAGACAGCATCAAGAGGAATGTTTGTAACAATGTTAATTGGAATTTATGATAGTAATAAAAAAGAATTAACATTAGCAAATGCAGGACATGAACATCCATTAATTTATTCTAAGGACGGAAACTTTTCAAACTTTGAAGAAGCTGGACCACCATTAGGTATCGCACCTAAATTTAAATTCAAAGAAACAAAAATTAATTTTGAAAACAGTTCTATGTATATTTTTACAGATGGTATAACTGAAATAAAAGATACTAAAGGAGACATGTTAGAAGCTGAAGGATTTAAAAATTATATTAAGAAGTACCAACAAATACCTAATTATGAAAGATTAAATAAGATTGTAGAAGATATAATTAAATCTGGGCGAATACAAAAAGATGATTTAACTATTGTTGTTATAGATGGAGAATAAAAAAATTTTAAATGTTTGGAATAAGCAAAGTAATGATCTTCATTGCAATAATTATCTCAACACTTTTGTATTATGCTTCTTCTAACGTTTGTAGATACAACTTTATAATTGAAAAAAAAACAAATCAGCTTAATCTTATTGCAGAAGAGATTACTCCAGCTATTCCATTAACTGAAATATATTATTTTAAAGAATTAAATTGTAATAAAGTTGATTTAACTTGGAACTTCAGTAGAGTTTTACAAAATTTAAACACCATTTCCGTTTTGATCTATCAAGAATTAACTACCGATATAACTGGAGCTCCTAATTAAAACAAAAAAGTTAATAAATTTTAATTTTTTAATGAAAAAATATTATTTTTTAAAAATTTTTTAATAATTTTGAAATTTTATAAAAATTTCACTTAAAAAGTGAAAAAAATAAAAATTATTAAAAAAATATTTCAATTTTGAGTAGAAAATTAAGAAATCGCTAAAAATCGCCTTTCAATTTTGTTCAATTTGGAGTAGAATTAGCCAATCAGCTTTAAATATATTTATAAAAAAAAATTTTTTTCTTAAATTATAAAAAATTTTTTAAAAATTAAAATCTCTAACACAAAAAATATAAACTCTAACACAAAATTAATAATTTTATCTAAAATTCATTTTTTGTTGATTTTATTTGCTTTTTTGAATTTGATAAAAATTTAAAAATCTCTAACACAATTTTAAATTACTCTAACACAACTGAGTTTTTGTCATTGTGTTAGAGTTAAGATATTTTTTGATTTTTAATTAAATTTTAGATGAAATTAATAAAAATACAAAAAATGTTGATTTTATTAACTTTTTTAACAAAAAAACCCAAATTGATCATTAAGATGATTAATTGTGTTAGACTGAAATCAAATTTTGTGTTAGAGATTCGTTTAATTGTGTTAGAGAAATAAAAAAACAACTTATGAGTGACCAAGAAGAAGATAAAAAAAACTTAATTGATGATAACTCATCATCAGAAAATGATAATCAATCTGAAGTTGATTCAAATAATCAACCAAAAGTTGAAGAAAATCAAAATATTGAGACAACTTCAGAGGGAAGTGAAAATAATTTAGAAAATACCACTCAAAATGAAAATTTAGATACTTCAAATGAAAAAATTGAGGAAAATTTTTCACCAGATCAAAAAAATGATGAAAAAACTTCCGATGCTATTGAAAATACAGAACAAACAAGTGCAGAAACAGAAGTATCAGAGAATTTAAATGAGAATAAAGAAGAAAATGGCGGTTCAACACACCAAGTAATTCATAAAAAAGATGGAAGACTACATATATATGTAAGACAAGACAAATATAAGGGTGAATTAAAATCAAAAAATTGGGTTGGAAGACTTTATATAGATGGAAAACAAAAAATTTCATCATCTGGTACAACAAATTTAGAAGAAGCAATACCAATTTTAGAAAAATGGTTTGATGATGTTCATGAAGAGAGCGAAAGATTAAAAAATCAAACAAATGAAACAGAAATAACAACAAATGAAGCTGTACCTGAAGTAAATACTACACAAAATAATAATGAAACGAGAGTTCAACCTGATGCTCCAGTTGTTACTGAACAAAATCCAGCAGCTACAGAACAAAATATTGTAAATCAAACAAATGAAAACCAAAATCCAGTTGATAGTGTGCCAGTTTCACCTAATGAAAGCGCTGAACCATCAAAACAAGATCAAATTAAAAGCAAATTATCAAATGTTTTTGGAAAATTAAAAGATATTAAACTAAATAAAGACTCATTTGCTGGTCTTGCAAACAAAAAATCATTTAATAAGTCAAAGATAGGAAGTTTTAAATCAAAATTAGAAAGTTTTTTAAAATCTAAACTTGGTAAATCTAGTGTTCAAGGTGAAGAAATATTAGGTGTAGAGCTTGCGAACACAGAAATAAGATTAATTCAAGTTACAAGCAATAAAGCAAACCAATGGGTGCTAGATAAATTACACATTCACCCAGTAGATGTTACCGATGATAGCACGCCAATTGAAAATGCAGATAAGTTTTCTGAAGAACTTAGTCTTGCAATTCAAAAATATAAAATTTCATCACCAAACGTTGCAATATCCATTCCAGTTACAAGCGCAATCATAAGAGTTGTAACAGCTCCTCTTATGAAAGACGAGGAATTAAACAAAGCAATTGAGACAAACTCATTGTGGGAAAATTTAGTCCAGCTAACAGATAGTTTGGATGATTATTCTATTTTTCATCAAGTGATTAATAGAAATCAAAAAGAAAATACAATGGACATATTGTTTGTTGCATCAAAACTTACAGATATAAACAGTTACACTTCAATTATTAAAAACGCAGGTTTAAACCCAGTTATTATTGATGTTAAATGTTTTGCGTTAAAGTCAGCAGTGGATCAATCAAATCAACTCACAAATAAATTTGAAGATGCAAATTTAACTGCTGTTTTAGAATTTGGTTTAGATGAAAATTATTTAATGATCCTTTATGATAATAATCCAATTATTACTGATATTTTTATAAGAGGACAGGATAGAAAGATTTTACAAGAATCACAGGATGCAGAAGAAAAAGAAGGTTTAGTAAGAAGATACGCAACTCAAGTTAAACAAGCTATTCAAGATTTTGAAACTAAATATGAAAAAAGAATACGAAATATAAAAGTAGTTTCAGATGTTAATAATATAGAAGATTATCTTGGAAATTTTAGAAAAATTTTGATGAATGTTGGTTTTAATACTTTTGATCCAACAGAAGGATTAAAAATTCCAAGCCAATTCCAACAAATTTTAGATAGCAAACCCAATAATTCCTACTTATCTACTGCCGTCGGTTTAGCTTTTAGAAAACTTGATGTGTTTGGCTACTATAAATTTGTTACTGCAGTCAAAAATATAAATTTATTACCAGATCGATCAAATGTCATGAGGCAAAAGAAAATGAAAGCTATTTCTGGTTTTGCTTTCAAAGGAATTACAGCAGCAGTTGCTGGAATATATCTATTATTATTTGGCTTGTCTTTTTGGAATATCTTTTCATATAACGCTAAACTAAAACAATATGAAAATGTAAAAGCTGAGCACACTAAAATACTTAAAGAAAAGAAAATAGTTTCTAACGAACTTGGATTAATTAATACATCTTTAAAATTAAGTAGAACTCTATCTTCAAATAAAGAACTAACTTATAGAATTTTAGCTCAAGTAGCATCTAGTGTTCCTAATAGAGTAAGATTTGATCAAGTTGAATTTAATGGAACTAGAAGATTAACGATACAAGGCGTTGCTGCAAGTGATCAGGATATATTAAAATTTATTGATAATTTAGGAAAACAAAAATTAGTTGAACAAGCATCGTTATCTTCAATGAGATTACCAAAAGGTACCGCAGGTTCAGCAACAATGAAAGGCTTTAGAGTTTTTGTAAAATTTAAAAGAGGTTAAACATGGCAATGAATATAGATTTAAAAAATTTAAACATGGAAGATATTAAAAGTCAGGTTACTAAACTTTTAGCAGATAAAAAAACTTTAACTAAAATTGGAATTATCTTTGGAGCAGTTGTTTTATTTTTAATAATTTATTATGCGATCTTAAATCCAATGGTGGATAAGCGAAAAGCTAAATTGGATGACATGAACAAGAAAAAACAAGAGACAGAGCAATCTATTAATGAAATTAATTCAATGAAGGCAAGAATAAAAAAACTTAAACCAGAATATGACAAGTATTCAAGTTTGTTTCATTCAAAAGCTGAAGTGGAAGGTTTATATCAAACATTAAGTGAGTATGCTGGAGAAAATGATTTGGTCATCTCAAGAATAGAAAAAAAACAAATCAAAGAAGTTTTAAAAGCTGAAGCTTTGGCTAAAGCAGATGGAAAAAAAACGAATAAAAAGAAGAAAAACCAAGTTAAAAATATCAAAAATGTTGCATATTACTTGATACCAGTTGACTTTGAAATTGATGGCAATTTTATTGGTTATATTAAGTTTAAGAGAGCTCTTTCATTATCCAATAAGATGTTAAACTTTGACAAAGAGTCTATACAAGTGGTAAAAGGAGATTCAACTGGAGCGATAAAAGTAAAAGGAACATTAACTATTGTAGGATTACCTGATGAATTCTTTTAAAATAATCTTTATTTCAATACTCTTTATATTTGTATCTAAAGTATCAATAGCGGACAATCATGATACAGAACAAAATATTATTGATAAAGCAAAAGAGATAAATCAAAAAGTAAAAGAAAAACAAGCAAATTCACAAGCAAACATTGCATCAGAAATAGGTAATGAGGAACCACTTCCATTAAATGATCCTTTTGTTGGTGACAGTAGTTTAACTGGGGGCAGTTCTTCTATTTTAGCAAGCGATCCAGAAGAAGCTCAAAATGAAATGAGTTTATATAAATTTAAATTAGCTGCAGTAATGAAGTCAGAAAATGAAGATGGTTATGTATCTTTAATTAATTCAAGTGGAAACGTTATTACTTTAGGAATATTTGAAGAATTAAGTCCTGGGGTAAAATTAGTTGCTCTTAATAATAAAGAAGCCGTTTTTGAAAAAAATGGCGAGTCTTTAATGATTATAAATTTTAAAAATCAAGTTACAGAAAGGAGTAAATAATTTATGAAATTTAAAAATAAATTATCATTTATTATAATTCCTTTTTTAATTTTATTATTAACTGGATGTGCTGAAAAATTTGCTAATAAACAATTTAAACACGATACACCTCTCATTAAAACTGATGTTAAACAAATGGGAAAACAAGAATTAGAAAAAAGTGCTGAAATGGGACCAACTCCAGTTGATGGTGATGTTATTAAACTTAAAAAAAGAAAACAATTATCATCTGTTAAAGAAAGAAATTACTTATTAATCTCTGAGGAATTTGAGTCATTGAAACAAAATGTATCATTTAAATTCCAAAATCTTGATTTTAAAGAAGCAATGGCTTTAATGTCTGAAATTGGTAATATTAATATATTAGTAGGCGATGAAGTGGCAGGAGCTATTTCTGCAGAATTAGAAAATGTTCCATGGGATAAAGCATTTAATGCGTTATTAGATTTGAAAAGTTATGCTGCAGATATTGATGTTTCAAGTAATATAATAAGAGTATCAACACCTTCAAATTTAACTTCACAAGAAAGTTACAAATCAGCAAGAGCTTCAGCAGTTAAAAAGAAAGTAGAACTAGAAGACTCAGTTGAGCCAATTATTTCAGAAATATTTCGATTATATTATATTTCACCAGCAGAAGCCAAAGCAACTATAACAGAATTATTTACAACTGTTGGTACAAACCAAAACTTTATACCAATTCAGGTTACTGAAGAACAAACAACAAGATCAATAATTGTTAGAGGTAAAGAAAAAGATTTAGATATTGTTGATAAAGTCATTAGAGAAATAGATAAAAGAACAAAACAAGTTTTAATCGAAGCTTTTATTGTTGAAGCAACATCTTCATTTGAACAAGCTTTAGGAAGAAAAATGGGAGCTGCTTACACTAGAAATGGTGAGAGAGTAGGTGGTACAATTGGAGGAAGTTCAGTTGGAGCAGCCTCTGGTACTGGAGCACAAATATCTGATAGTACAGCTGCATTCACCTCTGGTGCTGGAACAGATAATGTTTTTAGTTTTGGAGCTGCAGGCGCTACAAGTGGTATTGGTATTTTGAAAAAAACTGGTTCAGCAGTTTTAAAATTAGAATTAGATGCTTTAGAAACTGAAGGATTAGGTAAAACAGTTTCTAATCCAAAATTATTTACTTTAGATAATCAAACTGCAAGTATTAAACAAGGGGAACAAATACCTGTTGCTGGAGGAGATGGAGCAGATACTTTTGCTGATGCTGCTTTAAAACTTACAGTTACCCCAAATATTATTGGGGATGGAAATGTGATGCTTACAATTGTTGTTAATAACGATACACCAAACAGAACAGGAGGAGGAGGAACTCCAGGAATAAATACAATGGAGATAAACACAAAGTTACTAGTTGCTGATGGAGATATTGTTGTAATTGGTGGAATTAAGAAAAATGCTCTTGCTGATGGTAGATCAGGAATTCCAGGTACAAAAAATGTTCCAATAGTTGGAAAATTGATGTCAGGAAAAAGCAAATCTGATACTATGACTGAATTATTAGTTTTTATAGCACCTAGGATTTTATAATGTTGAAGATTAGTAGAGAAAGTGAGATTAACCTAGTCAACGTTTTAATTGATAATGACATAATTTCAGGAAAAGATCTTATTAATATAAAGAAAGTAAGCACTGAAAATAATAAATCTCAAATTGATGCTATATTTGAATTAAAGCTTACAGACGAACAAAAGATCATAGATCTTTTAATTAAAGAACAAAATCTAGAGACAGTTGATTTAAAAAAAGTTCAAATTTCAGAAGATGTAAAAACTGTTTTGCCATCAAATTACATAAAGGTAAATTTTGTTGCACCTTTTAAAATAGAGGGAAAAACTTTGCATATCGCAATTCCAGATAGTTCCAAACTTGGACTAATGAGAAATTTAAAAGCTATTACAAAAAAAAATATTGAACTGCATGCAGCAAAAATTTCAGATATTTCAGAATATATTGACCGACTAGCAAGCGAAACTGATGAAGTAACAATTGCATCGATAAGAGACGAAAATAGAAAAAAAATAAAAACATTTGAAACTGATTTAGGAGAAGCAGGTGAAGTTTTAGAAAAAGCTCCTGAAGAAGATATAGAAGCAATTGAAAACGAGTCTGAAGTTATTAAATTTAGTACAGCTGTTGTTGCAGAAGCAATTAAATTGGGTGTCAGTGATATTCATATTGAGCCTTATAGATTTACATCAAGAGTTCGATACCGTTTAGATGGAATGTTGTCCGAGCAAGAACAATATAAACAATTCCTTCATGATAATTACGGTGCAGTTGTGACTAGATTTAAAATTATGGGTAAACTAGATATTGCAGAAAGAAGATTACCACAAGACGGAGCAATTAACTTTAAAATAGATAACAAAGTTGTTGACCTTCGTTTATCTATCTTACCAACAGCAAACAATGAAAGAATTGTAATGCGTATCCTTAACAAGGATGCAGGAGACATTAAACTTGAGCAATTAAATTTTGAAGAACAAGATTTAGCAAACTTAAGAAAAGCAATTCATAGCACACAAGGACTAATCTTAGTTACAGGTCCAACAGGTTCAGGAAAATCAACTACGTTGTACAGTATTTTAAAAGAGGTAAGTAAACCTCATATAAATATTTTAACAGCTGAAGATCCTGTGGAATATGAATTAGATGGTGTAGGACAAGTACAAATTAAAGATCATATTGGTTTAACATTTGCCTCAGCACTAAGATCTTTTTTAAGACAAGACCCAGAAATAATTCTAGTTGGAGAGATGCGGGATAAAGAAACTGTGGATATAGGTTTAAAAGCAGCTCTTACAGGTCACTTAGTGTTTAGTACTTTGCATACTAATGATGCACCAAGCACAATTACTAGATTGCAGAATATGGGAACACCCGATTATTTAATTAGTGCAGCTACTCAATTAGTTGTTGCTCAAAGACTTGCTAGAAAAAATTGTAAAGATTGCAGAGTTCCAGATGATGATGTTAACCCAAAAGTTTTACAAGATTTAGGATTTAGTGCAGAACAAGCTTCAAGAGTAAAAGCAATTAAAGGTAAAGGATGTGCTAAATGTAACGATAGTGGTTACAAAGGTCGACAAGGTATTTATGAAATTTTAGTAGTATCCAAACCAATTAAAGAAGCAATTTTGAGACAAGCAACTACTCCAGAATTAAGAGAGATAGGTATTAAAGAAGGTTTTCAAACTATGCAAGATATGGGCAGAAGATTGATTGCATCAGGAGAACTAAACTTTAGAGAATACGAAAGAGTTCTTTCCAGCGAATAATTTTAAATGGAAGCTTTTACATATAAAGGAATATCTGACGGCAAATATGTAGAAGGTGATATAGAGGCGATAAATCTTGATGAAGCTTCACACTTATTAAAAGAAAAAAAAATAATCATTACCAACATCATCAGAACCAAGAAAAAAAAAGCTGATGAAAAAAAGAAATCAAAAGGGCTGTCATTTTTAGGAGGCAAAAAGAAAGCAAAAGTAGAAGATGTCCTAATCTTTTCTAAACAATTTGCAACGATGGTCAAAGCAGGTTTACCAATTTTGCAAGTTTTAGCCATGTTAAGAGATCAAATGGAAAACCCTGGTATTAAAGACATTATTGAAGATATTAGAAAAAGTTTGGAAGGTGGAATGAATTTATCAAGGTGTTTTGAAAAATATCCTGAGCAATTTGATAATGTATATG
>Ga0255759_10001000_pt1 | contig 25523 bp, 17 predicted proteins | sample 101ome_20_FD_179959 | JGI IMG/M metagenome (GOLD analysis project Ga0255759, IMG submission 179959) | Coastal salt marsh microbial communities from the Groves Creek Marsh, Skidaway Island, Georgia - 101404AT metaG (version 2) | ecosystem: Environmental > Aquatic > Marine > Intertidal zone >...
CTAAAAGTATGCCGAGACCACAAAACTTGGCTGTCTCTTGATAACACCTCGCCCAGAACGTCCTGTCGTCTGGCCGTTCGCGCGGCGGTAGACTGCCTTCAATGGCGTATTCATCCTTCTTTTTCAAATCCGAATCTGATCCCGACGACGACGAGGACGACGACGAGTCCGAAGAATCTGAATCTGACGAATCCGTTTCAGAGCCAGAACTGGATGACTCAGACGCCGTCGACCCGCGCCCCCTCGATTTCTCAGCTTGCGCCGGCGCCTCCTCCGCCCTCGCCTCAAACTCCTCTGACCCGGCTTCCTTCTCACCCTTTGTCCGAATCCCACCCTTTGCCCGCGCTGCCGCCAATCTCTTTGAAAACGCATCTTCACCGTCGTCATCATCCTCTGTTTCCGTCGCCACCGCGGACGACCGTCCAGAGTTGGCCCGTTCGATGACCAACCGCCGACGCTCGTCGCGGGCCGAGTCATCGCCGTCCGCCGTCGCTTCATCGAATGAATCCCTCGAAAACTTCCCGGTGAGCATCGGGGACCCACCGGTGGGTTTTATCGGCGGCGTTCGCGCGCCAGAGCGCTCGTCGTTCATCGTTCTCGGCGAACGACCCCGCGCGCGCTGATGTCAACAGCAAAACGGGAATGCCCGTGAACAATCACAACTACGATGCTCCGCGCGAGTCCACGCGGACGTATCCACGACGTGCGCGCGCGACGCGGAAGCCGAGCCCGTATTCGCTCGCGTCTTCCACCGGCTGTCGTCGCGCGAAAGGGTCGACGCGCGCGCGTCTGGTGACGTTGCGACGTCGTTCGGTTGGGCAACACCCTGGGGGCCGTGTACATAAGATTCGCATAACCGTATCAAACACACTTGAAGCGCGCGTCGAGCACTATTTCATACCTCTGTTGGATTTAATATATGAGGCCGTTCACCACGGTCGTGTCGCCACATGCGCGCGCGCGCGACGCCCGTCCCCGGGCTCGGTCCACATGGACGCCGACGCGCTCGACGACGCGCTCGACGATCGTTCGTGTCGAGCGCGTCGTCGGACTCGTCGCGCGGGGTCCCAGCCGAGGGATTGATTTGGCGCGAAGAGGATGACTTCGTGAGGCGCTTTTGCGACGACACTGACGCCGACGCGCGCGCTGAAGTCTGCGCGCGATGCCGACCGACGCCGACGGGCGTCGAGGCGACGATCGGGTGCGTCAGCGCGTCCACTGCGCGGTTGTTGGGCATGGAAACACCGGATGTGTACGACGCCGGGTTCGCGGCGTTGGCGAGCGGCAACGCCGACTGGTCGTCGAGAAGTCACGCGTGCGCATACGCGGGGCATCAGTTTGGGCAGTGGGCGGGGCGTTTGGGCGATGGGCGAGCGCACAACATTGGCACGGTGATTGGTGGCGATGGTGAGACGCTGTTTGACGTGCAACTGAAGGGTTCTGGGAAGACACCTTATTCTCGAAACGGCGACGGGAGAGCGGTGCTTCGATCGAGCTTACGGGAGTACGTCGCTTCGGAAGCCATGGCGGCGTTGGGTGTGCCGACGACGCGGTCGTTGGCGCTGTGCGCAACAAATGATGGGGTGGTTCGAATGACGGCGTCGAATTACGCGGTTTTAGAGCCCGGGGCGGTGATGACGCGCGTGACGGAGACGCCTGGATTTGTTCGATTCGGCAGCTTTGAGTGGCTGAATTCCAAGGGCGACGACGCAACGACGCGAAAGTTGTTGGACTATGTAATCGACTCTGGGATGTACTCGCAGGAAGAACTTTCAAATGCGCGAGGGACTGACGCGCGAGGTTCGCTTCTCGTCGCCGTCGCTCGACGCACCGGAGCGCTCGTCGCCAAATGGCAGTCGCTCGGATTTACGCACGGCGTATTAAACACGGATAACATGTCCATTGCGGGCGTGACACTCGATTACGGCCCGTTCGGGTTCATGGAAGGATACGATATCGGGTACACGCCGAACTCGAGCGACGATGAGCGGATGTACTCGTACGCCAATCAGCCGGCGGCAGTGCGATGGAACGTAGAGAGACTGTGCGACGCGCTTACGAGAGTTGTCGACAAGCGGGATCGCGGTCGAGCGCTCGAGGCGTTCGACGAAGCCTTTAGGATTGAACTTTACGCCACGTACACGAGAAAGTTTGGGATTTGGGTCAGAGATGATGAAGAGTTTGAAATCGTTCGAAGTTTCCAACGTATCTTGCAACGCGGCGCTTTTGATTTCACTACGGCGCACCGGTATCTCGGCGCGTTGGCGTCAACAGTTGTCGCTAGAGGAGAGTATGCCACGGCACCGTCGCTCGCGTCGGAAATGTTCGTCGCCATACATGCCGCGATGGAGCGAGCCGACGACCCGTTCAGCGATGACGTTTTGCGCGTGCAAATTGCCGAATTCGGCGACGCGTATGCGCAAATCCTTCTTCGCGAAGACGGCGATGAAGACGCGCGTCGAGCGGCGCAAGACTCTACCAACCCTCTGTACGTACCCAGAAACCATTTGTTACAAGAAGCGATCGAGCGTGCTACGGCTGAAGATTGGGAGTACTGCCGATGTCTGTGCGAAGCCTTGTCCGATCCTTTCGAGCGAAACGAAGCGTTTGACGAATTCGCGCGTCCAGCCAATCCGGCAGAGAACGCTCGATGCTCTCGGCTCTCTTGATCCTCGTAGACGGTTTCGCGGTAAACGTGAAACCGTAATCACGGCGTACTGATCATCATTCGTTTCTTTACGCGAGACATTCGTGACGACCGCGTCGGCGAAACGCTTGGCTCTCTGAGCGAGCCCGCGGTTCGATTTCGTCTCGCGCTAGGCAAACAAGAAGAAGTAAAAGAATGAAGGCACTCCGTACGCTCCATAGGTAGGATTTTCATTGTAGAATACACATATAGCTATAGCCTAATCACACACACTCACTCACTCTCCTCTCATTTTGGCGTCTCGTCGTGCTCGCCAAAGTTGAGCCTCTGAGCGCCGACGTTTCTGATGCTCGCCAAATACGCGGCAACCTCGCTTTTACAGTTCTCCAAGTGGTTCACCCCTTCCGTGCGGTAACACGCCACCACTCGCTCCCGCAAAAGTTTTGCGCGCTCCACCGCCACCATTTGTTCCCTCGCCCGGAGCTCCCGCGCTTCGACGAGCGCGTACGGCGCGCTTCCACTTCGCGGGTCCACCGGGTCGTACCCCGGGATCGTCTCTGGGTTCGTTTTCCCACGGGGGAACCGCGTGTGCGCTCCAGCCTTGGCGTTCGCGTTCACCATCGATCAATCCTTCGCAGTGCGCGTGTCTTATTCGCACCCGTCGCGCGCTTCGGTGCGCGCGTCGTCCGTCCGTCCGTCCGTCCGTCCGTCCGTCCGTCGTCTGCCGATCCGATCGGAAAGCGGACGCAACCCTCACTGGGAATGGCGCTTCACGTATTTGTGTGGATTTGACATGTTATGGCGCTTCACGTATTTGTGTGTAGTGAACGGTTGGGTCGTTTCGTTTCGTTTCTATTCGATTCGATTCGAACCTCAGTGCGCGGAGGCCGCCGACGAGGGGTCGGTCGGTGGCGACGATAGCGGTGTGAACACCGCTCGCGATCATTCGGATCTTCGGACGCACCCGCTCATACGTCCGACGTCGACGGTATTCGCGCGAACGAGTCGAATCGACCCCAACCAGTTTGAGGCCGCGGGGGAACTGAAAAGGCGATACCGAACATCGCGACCGAACGGACGGCCGGACGAACGGACGGACGGACGATGAACCGAACGAACCCGTTGTTTGAGACGAACGGACGAACCGATGGAGGGCGAGCGATGGGGATGCCGGGATCGGCGACGACGACGACGACGACGTCGTCGGGTGACGACGCGGTGGAACGCATGATTGACGAAGCGAAGCGCCGGGCGAGAGCGGGCGGAACGATGCGAAGCGCGATGGAACTGCGGTCGGATGGATCGGTTCGTGGGGATTCGAAACGCGCGGTGTTCTTGAGGGTGGATGAGTCGGGGTCGGGCCTTCGGTGGGGGGAGGTGCAAGGGGCGGGGAACCCGGCGAGGATGAATAGAGGGGCGGCGTTCGCAAACGTGGGACGGGTCGAGAGGCGAGGCGAAGGGCTCGTGGTGCGGTTGGTGCGGCGAGATGGGGATGTGTTCGAGTTTACAGGAAAGTCGGTGGAAGAGGCGGCGATGTGGGAGCGGGCGTTGGGAGCGTTCGTGCGGGAGTACGCGGAGAATGTGGGTGCGAATGTTTCGTTGCGTCCGGTGGGCGGAGAGGATGAAGATGCCGACGGGGCAGAGAGTAATCTGGACGATACGGATGATGAAGACGCGGGTTCTCTATCTCGGCAGCGAAGCACGCACTCGCAAGGGTTTATACCCGAGCCATCAGCGCCGACGCGCTCGATGCACGTGGCGAACGATGGACACGTGATGATTGCCGTGTCGACCGACGGTGCCGGACAGAGCGAGCGCCACGACGCCGCATTCTCTAATACCGCCAACAGAGGGCTGAACGAGCTCGGGGTTCCAGATTTCGGCGAGGATGAGAGTTTGACGAATAAGAGGGCGTCGCAGACGCGCCGCCCGATGCTTCAGGCGGAGGATGGCATCGATCAGCTCGCGACGGCGTTTTCTCGCTCGGCTCGTTTGACGAGGTGCGATATTTCCGACATTGGCTCGGAACGGTCGAGTGATCGTTCCGACTTTTCAGACGACGACGGTGGGTCGTCCTGGGGTGGCTCTAGCGCGGGGAACGACTCGATGGTGATAGAGGCGTTCAGTCGCGCGAGGCACGGGCGTGTGAAGGAGCTACAAAAGCTCTTTTCGTCTGGAGTCGATCCCCGAGTCAGAGACGGCAACGGTTTGACTTTGCTCCACATCGCGTGCCAAAACAATCAGCGTCGATCGGCAAAGCTCGTGTTGAAGAGTACGGATTACAAATCGAAGCCGCCGAGACTTGAGATGATTGACGCGCAAACAAACAACGGGCACACGGCGCTTCATTTCTGTTTCGCGTACGGTTACGGCGCGCTGGGAGAGTATCTCCTTTCCCTCGGGGCGTCCGATACTTTGGTAAACGTGCACGGTTTGTCGTGCTACGAAGGTCTCGAACCGAACGACGCGCGAGAGACGCTCAACACGCCGGAGATGCGCGCGAGAGCGCACGAGTCGCGCATGCAACGGTGGATTGAATCTCAACGGCCAGGGGCCTCGCACGACGGGTACGCCTCGCACGCTCCATCCGTACGAAGCGCGGGGTCGGCTGAACCCCCGTTCAGGCGGGATGATACACACTACGGGTACGACATTCCGCGACAACGTAGCGAGCCGGGATATCCCGTCGCGCGAAGTCGCTCGAATAGCGAGTACAGCGACGATCGATCGCACGCATCGTACGATTACGCCGACGGTCGCGGACCGCTGCCGCAAACAGCCTACGATTACGGTAGACAGAGGATACCGCACGAACGTTATCCACCGATGGATGCGCATTACGTTCAACCTCCACCGCATCAACCGTATATGCCGATGCCGTACGCGTACGCCGCGCCGATGATGCCCGTTCAGCCGATGTACGTATATCCCGGCATGCCGCCGCCGGCGGCGTATCACGGCGCGTACGATGATCGCAGGCGGTACCGCTCCCGCTCGCGAGATCGCGATCGTCGCGAACGCTCGCGCTCGCGAGATTCTCGTTACAGAGAGCGATCGAGAGAACGTTCGCGTAGGTCGTCGAGAGCGCACTCTCTCGGCGATCGTTCGGATGGAGGCACGTCGTTGGCGAGCGACGAGGAACGCGTCGGCGTTCGACGCTCATCCCGCTACTCGAGCAAGGCGTCCACACCCAGCCGCGATCGTAGACGCAGACCGGCGCGAGTGGATGTCATAGAAGTCACGCGGGGATTACCTGACGGCGCGAGCATGAAAATGTCAAATGGCGGCTTTTATTCCGACAGCGATTAGCCATTGTAAACCGATACTGTAGTAATGTTCTAGAAAGAAGAGTTGTGTTTATTACAAAAGTTCATCAAATCAAATCAGCGGTCCAACTCGCCAAGGTAGACGACGCCGTCCGCGCCGCCGCTCGCAAGAATCGGGTTCTCCGTCGGCGAAAACGCGACGTCCATGACGGCACCCTTGTGCCCCGGAAGCTTATACTTGAGCTTGCCATTTTCCACGTCCCACACGTACACGCTCGAGTCCGCGGAACCAGCGGTGACGCGCGTGCCGTCAGAGTTGAATGCACACCGAAGCAACGCCTTTTCAAAGTTGTGCGAGTGACCGGTGAATTGCTTTGTCTCACGTTCACCCTCGACGTACGCGCGCGTATCCCACATGCGCAACGTCTGATCCATGGCATTACTGAGCACGAAGGACCCACACGGGGAAACGGCGAGACCGGTGATGGTATCGCTGTGACCTTTGAGTGTCAGCAAGGGCTTATCGTTCATCCTAGAATCCCACGCGCGCACCACTTCGTCCACGCCACCGACGTACGTTCGCTCCCCATCCGCGCTCATAGCCACCGCCGTCTGCGGAAGCTCATGTTCCAACGCGTTGACCGCTCGCTTCTTCACGCGTAAATCCCACAATCGCACTTGACCATCATCGCTCGCGCTCGCCAAAATGTCCCCTCTCGCCGTTGCGACGTCGTTGACGCACTTTCCTCTCGCCGACGTGTACGACTTAACTTGTTTCCCCGTCTCCGCGTCCCACACCCGCACGATCCCATCCGCATCCCCGCTCACCACGCACTCATCGTCCCGGGTGAACGACAACGACGTCACCGCATTCTTAAACCCAGTCAGCGTCCCCGCCGTGGATTCGCTCGATCGCCCGACGCGCCAAAGCTGTGCGCTCTTATCGCTCGAACCGCTCGCGAGCAATGCCCCATCCCCCGAAAACGCCACGGCGTTCACGCTCGCCGCGTGTCCCTCCAGCGTCATGATGGGCGCATCGAGCGACGACGTTCGCGTGACGCCACCGGTTTTACGCCCCGACGGTTTCACCGATCGCAGCGAGAGCGCACCGCCGGCGACAAAGGTTGGATCGCTGCCGCCAGCAGCAGCGTCGGGTGAGGTTCCTCGTCTCGCGCGTTTCGACGTCGCGAGCGTCAGCGCTCCCGCGGAAGTCGGCGGTGCGTCGGGAGAGAGCGCGCGTTTGCCTCGAGGCATGGTTTCGTCGTCCAGTGACGCGAGCGTCGTCGAGTGTCGCGCAGCGTGTCAGCGCTCCGCAACAACCCTCAAAATTGGATTTATACTTCAGACCACGACACGCACGTTCGTCGCGCGGGGCGCGCGCGAGGCGCCGGGAGACCGACGTGACTATCGCGGGATGGGGAAAGGGAAATCGGTGAAACGTTCAAACGGTCCCGGTGGGCGCGGGGGATCGCGAAACCAAACGGACGCGAACGCTGGAAAGGATTCACAGCAACAACAACGTGGCCGACGCCGACGCGACCGGGATGAACGATGGACGTCGACGGCGAGCGGGGACGAGATACGAACGCTCGAGACGCAATTGCGGGCGCTGAACTTGGAGCGGACGACGGTGGAGGCGGATGGGAACTGTTTTTTTCGGTCGTTGGCGGATCAAAAGTACGGCGACGAGTCGAGACACGCTGAGCTTCGGGCGAGGATCGTGCAGTACGTAGCGGAGCGGAAAGAGGAGTTCGGGCCGTTCGTGGAGGATGACGAGACATTTGAGGATTACGTTGAACGGATGGGTCAGGATGGGGAGTGGGCAGGGCACCTGGAGGTGTGCGCGGCGACGGCGGTGTTGCGCGTCGGCGTGTGCATACACCAAGCCGGGTCGCCGAGGTGGGTCGCCGGCGCAGAGGCGAGCGATGACTACGCGCGAACTTTTCACGTGTCGTACGAAGGGAACGATCATTACAACAGCGTTCGGGTGAAGGGTGCACGGCGGGATTTGCCCGGTGGGCCGCTCTGCGTTGCGGTGCTGCGCGACGCGGATTTAACAGAGGTGTGCCGACGTACGGGATGTTCGGATTTCGAGCGATTGCGTCGAACACTGCGCGCGTGTAGAAACGATGTGGACGTGTGCGTGGAGATGATTGATGATGAGCTCGAGGAGGAGAGCAGAGCGCGCGAACAGGCGATCAAGGATGGCGTCGACGTCGAAGAGTTTGACAGCGGAGAGTGGGCTGAGGTGAAGACGAAATCGAAAAATAAAAAAGGTCGACAGCTGGGCGGTCGGCGACGCGAGAGATCGGTAGAAAATTTAGAGATGGAAAGCTTGCGAATATAGTGATGTAATTGTTATGGTTGTTGATTATTGCAATGTTTTACAACGCGCCGGCGTTTTGTCTCTTCGCTGCTTCAATGAGGAGCATCGCACCGCGCTCAATATCCGACTTGGTCGTGTGTCTACCGACGGATAAGCGCAGCGTTCCTATGGCGTAATCCATGGGCACGTCCATCGCCTCGAGCACGCTGCTCACCGTCGCTGCGCCCGCCGCCGCGACGTCGGGAGTGTGACAGGCGGCCCCTGCGCTCGCCGCGAGAAGTTCGGCCAATTCCATCAAAGTGATCGACGCGAGCAGACCCTTGATGCCTATGTTTAAAGTGTTCGGTAAGCGCAACGATTCATCGTTCGGTCCGTTGATGCGAACTCCCGAACCATCGGCGCCACCGAGCGCCTCAACGATGCGTCTCTGCAAATCGTCTCGCATTTCCTTCAAATGCTTAGGACAAGTATCCATCTCGCGCTCGACAATCTCGCACGCCTTGCCGAGTCCGACGATGTGGAGAACGTTTTCCGTACCCGCGCGACGTCCGCTCTCTTGGCCGCCGCCGTAGAACGGTTTAGCCCCTCCGAGGTCGGTGCCGTCGCGAATGTATAAGGCGCCGATTCCTTTTGGCGCGCCAATCTTGTGACCCACAATAGTCACCATATCGACGCCGAGCTGGTCAACCTTGACTGGAATCTTACCGCAACTTTGCGCTGAGTCCGTATGCATCAAAATACCTCGCTTCTTCGCCTCGGAAGCTATGGCGGCAACAGGTTGAATGGCGCCCGTTTCGTTGTTCGCCTGCATCACCGTAATCAGACATGTATCCTCATCCATCGCCTTGACCACGTCTTCGACGCGCACGAGACCTTCTGAGTCGACTCCGACCAACTCATACGTTAAATCACCGAAATCAGCCATCGCTTTGAGGTGTTCAATCACCGCTGGGTGCTCGATGGCTGTTGAGACGACTTTCGGCGTTCTTCCGGCGCCATGCTTCTTCCTGAAAGCTCTCACCGCGGCATCAATCGCAAAGTTATCGCTCTCGCTACCGCACGAGGTAAACATCACCTCATCGTCGCCGCATCCGAGCATCGTCGCGACGCTGTGCCGAGCCGCAGAGATGGCGTCCCTGCACGGCGCCGCAAAGGCGTGTCCGGAGCTTGGATTACCAAAGTGCTCAAACAGGAAAGGCGCCATCGCGCTCGCGACTTCGGGCCAAACGGGCGTCGTGGCGTTGTAATCAAGATAGGTACACCGCTCAAAGATGTCTCCCGAGAGCGGTTCACCGATCCCGGCGTGCTTCGTCCCTTTGCCACCGAAAAGCTTGCCCATGAGGTTCTTCACGACACCTCGAGTGATGACGGCGTTCCTCGAAGACACGGTTTGACGACGACGATCGGGATTACGGAGCGCGGCGCGAGTGGCGCTGACACTCGTCGTTGCGCGCGCGGTGGTCACCGAGTCGGCGCGCATCGGCGTGAGGCGGCGAATGAGGCACTGGCCAACTGGCGGTTTCCTAAAAAGTGACATCAGTAAAATAAGTTTTTTTTGCTACGGGATGCGCTCGCCAATCTCACCGGCGCCGTCCCAATCGGATCCAACGCGTTCGCTGGAGAAAATCGGAAGGCGGTTTCGCATATGCACGCGGTCAATCTCCCACATGAGCTGTGGGTCGAGCGGGTTCGAGTCTGCGGCAAAGAAATCGATGGTTTGTTTGAGCTGTTCCATCGAGGTGTGGCCAACCAACGCCGTCGTCATGAATTCTCGTTGACGAGCCCACTTCAACGCCAATTCCGTGAGCGATATCCCGGCTTGATCTGCGAGCTCGGCGTAGGTGTCCACGGCTCTGAGCGCCGGCGCTGATCGATATCTATAAAGCGTCTTGCCCCAACTATAATCGTCCATTCGGCCTCGCGGGTCGGCGAGCAGTCGTTCGGCGAGCGCTCGGTCGTTCGAGTTGTCGACGGCAGCCTTAACGTCGCGATATTTACCCGTCAAAACACCTCCCGCGAGAAGGTTGTAGCCCATCCACCCAACGTTTTCGTGCACCGGCGACGAAGCTTCAGCTAGACCGTTTTCTTCGCTGCGACGGTTTATGATGGAATAATCGCCTTGCATGGCGCACGGCTCTGGGGCACCCACAGAGCGCGCGGCGTAGCACATCGCCGTCAATCCGTACGCGTTGTCGTTGCACGATCCCCAGCCGCGAAGCTTACCTTCTCGAATCATCTTTCCCATGGCTTCCGCGATTTCTTCAAAGGATGCTGCGTTGCGGTAATAAGGCGCCCGCTCCGTGTCACCGTGATACTGCAAGCTCTGTCCCCAATTCGATTGTGGCGTGTACCTCGCCGGCCAATGCAACGTGTATACGTCGATGTAATCCGTCTTCATGCGCAACAGCGACCCCTCCAAATCTTTCACGATGTTGCGTCGATTGACGTTTGCGCCGCCGGTAATCTTAGTCGCGAGCACGACTTTTCCCCGGCGACTCGGATCCTTCGCGATCCAATTTCCTATAATTTGTTCCGTTCGTCCCTCTGGCCGAGCCCTATCGCTCGGAATCGGGTACTGCTCCGCGGTGTCAATGAGATTAACGCCTCGCTCGAGCACCGCGTAGTTGAGAAACTCGTGACACGTTGTCTCGTCTGGGGCGTTAAAGTCCGCGCTCCCCCACCGTTGCGTCCCGAGTCCGAGCTCCGAAACGATGATGTCGCCCTTTCCGAGACGTTTATGTTTCATTCCGTCGACGATGCGAACCGTTTCGTTCGTCGGACCGAGCGTACGCGTCGTCGTCGGTCCGCGAGTGGACGCAAAGGCGCTCCTTTTGTCATCGAGAAACCGGTTGAATAAATCGCCGACGTTTGACGCACCGAGCGTCGTAAAGGCGACAGATCGGTTGAATGTCCGTCGCGGGAAAATCTTCGGTCCCGCGCGCGGACGCATCACGAGTCGAGGACGAGCGTTCAGCGTCGAGGTTGGCGCGAGCATCGTTTTGTGTTTTTGCTCCGCGTTGTGAGGCAGTGCCTTTTTTTTCGCGCGCGGCGGTTAAAATAAATTCACAAATTTAAACAAAGTCCTCGTCCACTGATACATTTGGGAGCGCGCAATCGACATCGTCGCACTCGTCATACGATTCGTCGAAGGATGCTCGCGCCGTGGCATACGAGTTCCAACGAACACGAACGCGCTCGTCAAGCTTCATCCAAGCCTCTCTAATCGCTAAAGCCTGAGCGCCGACGACGGCGACGCCGTCCAGGGAATCGCTCGTGTCCCCTAAACGAGCTCTTGCTTCTTCCCCACGGCGAATCATACCGTTGGCAATGTCAAATGGATCCGCGACGCGGGCGTTTCCGGCTCGCATCGACGCGATGTTCACGCGTTCAATTGTCTGCATCGCATACTCCAAAATGGCGAGGTTCCTCTTGTTCACCCAGCTGATGCAATCCACCGGGCAGGATTCGATCGCCACCTGTATGTCCTCCTCCGAGTCGGCCCACTGTTGAAATGCCCTCGCCCGCCCCCACTGATCCTCCATCATGAACGTCTTCGGCGCCGAGTGATTACACATTCGACATCCGATGCACACACTCTCGTTGACGAACACAGTTCTCTGTTGCCCCGTCGGATCCTCCCCTTTAAACACGCTCAGCGGCTCCCCGGTGTATGGTTTAAAGTCTTTCTCCGCCGCTTCACCCGCGAGCGCCATCGCGTACCTCAACTCGGCCAAATCCATATCGTACAGCTCTCGTTTGGTTTCGTCCAACAAAACCTTGTACGCCTCATTCATGATTCTCGAAATCTCTACGCTCGCCTCGCCCGCGACGTCCGGGTGCGTCGCCTTTAATAATTGCCTAAAATTCCTCTTAATCTCTTCGCGATCCGCGTCTGGGCTCACTTGCAAGAGCGAGTAGAAATCAGAGGGTATCGCGTTCACGAGGAGCGTCGGCATCTTTTCCCCGTTGGCTTCCCAGTCGTACGACCTTTGCATCGCCGCGTCGTCATCCTCGTCCGACGAACGCTCCACCTGCACAATCGCCCCTGCTTCGTCGCGTTCACGCTTCCTTTTCGCGCCGAATATCCGAGCGACAACGCTCGACGCGCGTCGATGCGTCGGCGGGAGTCTCGTCGTCCATCGTGTTCTTCGAGCGTTCGGTGCAGAAGCCGCGATGAAAGGCTTCGCGGCCGACGAAGCCGGCGGCGAAGATGTTTGCGCGGCGTAACGCATCGTCGCGAGCGTGTGCGCGAGCGGCGGCGGGTCGTTTGCGACGCTCGCGGTCGCGCGAGAGGCGGCTTCTGAGGATATATTGTGCGAGAGCGTGCTTAACTACAATTACTGTGCGGACATCACTGCCTAATGACTAGTGGATAATGGATAATGCGAATGCTAATTGTTCGAAAGCTTCTTCGCCGATGAAGCCGCGTCGACTCGACCCTGTCGGAAGAACCTGCGCTCGTCGTAGACGAGTTTGACGACGTGCTCGATGATGCGGAGAGACTGGAATATGAGGAGAGCGGTCCAGACGTGCGTGAGCGACGTGGACGCGCCGTATACGGACGACATCGTGAAGTATACGGCGATGAAGACGATGGTATTGACGATTTGGGCGACGCCAACGAAATGCGCGCCGTTGAGACCGATGACGCATCCGTCAGTGGCGTACGCCGTGGTGGATAAGCCAATCGTGACGGCCACCAATCCCTTCATCTCGTGCACCATGGTGTCGAGTTGAGGGTCGTGGGTCAAGATACCAGACCCACATATAAAGTAGGCAGCCAAGGCGAGCGTGGTCCCCATAAAAACGGCAATGTAGAAGAGGGCACGTCGATGCATGAGAGCGTCGGCTTGGCTCTTACGGACCTTTCTTGGAAGGAGCACGTTACCCACCGTAAACACTGGTTCGGCGCACAATCCCAACAAAATGTACAAGTCCAGTAACGTCTTATTTACCGCGGCCGGCAAGACACCGAGTTGGGTGGCGCACGTGGTGATTATGACGTACGTCGTCATCCTCGCCGCTGCGTTTATGACTAACCACGCAAACTCGCTCACAATGCGCATCTCCTGGAGTCTCCTGTAGCTCAGTTTGACCGCGCTCACGATGCCTTGCGCGCCCCTGAAGATTGCCTCGAGCGACAAAAACTTGCGTCTTGCTGCTATATTCCATAGGTATCCAAAGATGAAGACTTGACCTATGGTGAGTGCGAGTCCCGCGGAAAGGACGGCGTTGCGCGCAGTCATCGTGGGCTGAATAAATACCAACTGCAACGCCGCCGTGATGAGCCCGGAGAAGAGCCAACCTATCATCGGCGTCCAAGCATCCTTATTCCCGAGAAACGCACCTTCGAGCGCGTTCGCGGCGCCGAACACGGGCAAGCCGATGCATCGCAGAATGGTGTACATGCGCAACAGCGCCTCAACCTCTTGCGGCACAACCATCACGCGACAAATGGGCCCGTAGAACAATTGCAACACGACAGCGAGCACGATGCCACTCAAAAAAGATGCAAATGCACTCGTACTCACCACCTCCTCGATGTGCCCTCGCGACTTTGAGTCGTCTCCCTCATTCTCCATCTCACCGTACGCCCTACTGACAGCCGTCGTCACCACAATGCTAAACGCGAAACATATCTCCTCAACCAAGCCAAAGAGCGCGGAAGCGGGCGCCAAAGCCGCGAGAAACAGCGTACCGACGCGAGCAACCAACACCGTCTCCAACAGTGATACTACAGGCTCGTTCACGCTGTTCAACAGCGCTGGCGCGCCGAGCGTGACGAGCGCCAACGCCAGCACGCGAAACGTCGCCATGTCCAAGCTTGGCAACCGATCTTCTCGCGTCTCCACGACAAACACACTCGCGCCAGTACCATCCTCGTCTGAAGACTCCCATTCTGCCGCCACGATGGCGCGGCGGTGCGCGAGCGTCCCTCTCTCACTCCGCGCGTCGTCGCTCCTCTTTCGTCGCTCGCTTTTGCTCACACAACCCACGCCACTCCTCTCATCATCCCCGCCGCGATCGAAAACACGCGTCTTCGAACGCGCGAAACCGCGCGCGCTCCACCTTCCCCTCGGAGCGAGCGGTCGGACCCCGGCGTACCGCGTCGTCGACGCGGACGTCGATGTCGACGTGGACGTGGACGCAGCCGCCAGCGTCCAACGCGCACACCTTCCGACAGTCGCAGGCATCGATCTAGATCCCTTTGACGTCCGAGCGCAGTCGGAACGCGCGAGGCGGGCGCTCTCGCGTTGTCCTTAGCGTCGGTGGTCGCGTCGGCGTCGGCGGCGCGCGCGTGTGTGTGTCGGGCGCGCGGCACGACTCAACGGAAAATACTTTGTCCAAAAAGTACTCATGAAGTGCCAAAACGCGTCGGCAATATATTAAACGGATAAGGACCATAAAATGTAACCCTGGAACGAAGCATCCAAATCCAGCATTGATGCCATTAAATATACCAGAGTACTGTACATAAGGGTTTGGCGCGTATCGCGTTGGAACGAAGTGCGTCGCCGATCGGCGACACTTCGCGCGCGCGCCGACGACCCACGTTCCTCGACCGACGCACGATGAGCGCCGCAACGACGAATCTTGCGCAGCGATGCTCGCGCTCCGTCGCCGGACGCCCGGTGAAGAGCAGCGCGTCGCGCTCGACGACGACGCGACGACCGGTTCGCAGTCTTAAAGTTCAAGCCATGGCGGGCATCCCTCGCGGAAGCGACTGGGACGTGCACAAGTACGTGCGACGACGAATGCGACGACGAACACCGCGCGCGATGTGTACTCGATGTGCACGACGCGCGACGGCGTTGAAGAATCTGGATCCGGTGTCGACCGGGCGGGTGATTGTTTGCAGCACGGGCGACGTCTGAAAACCTGAGGGTCTCGCGAACCGGACGAGACGCGGACGCTCCGACGTTTGGACGCATACATCGCTCGACGCCGTGTGTGAGCTGTACTGATTGGCAATGCCAATGATGATTTACGAGCGGTGTCGTTCGATGGCGATGCATCGGCGAGACGGGGCGGTTTGGGAGAAAGATTACTCGCTAAAGGGCTTGCGAGAGGGGCTTTTTTGGACGAGCGAGCAAACAAGACTGACTGACGAACGATCACGATTTGTTTTCGCGCATGAAATAGGTTTGGTGGTACCTGCGTTGGCAGCGCCGAAAGAATCAGTGGCGTGTGCGACTTGCTGATGAAGAATGATTCGCCGCTGACGATGGGTATCGTTTCCGCCATGGGCGTTGCGAACAAGGGCGAGCCGAAGGTGACGGATTGTCTCATCAACGCCACGGAAATGGCTGCGAACCGCGATCCCACGTACGAAGTGGAGCTCGAGAAACTCGAGGAAAAGCACGTGACGACTGCTCAGGCGTTGCTGACGGATAAGGCCGAGTACGACGCGTATATTGTGGCGTTTAACGAAGAGTTGAATGACTTGCGCTCTATGTTTAAGGCGATTTACATTGCCGGTTGCTCTACCGAAGCCTTTGGCGATTTCGTCGTCGGTCACGGCGAGCTCTGGACGGCGCGACTTTGCGCGGCGACAATTCGCTGCAAAGGTGGCAAGGCGGTCTGGATCGACGCTCGGGATATTCTTGTCGTCACGGAGGCGGAAGATGGCGGTGTGGACGTCAACTACAACCTGTCGAACGCCAACTTGGACAAATGGTACGACGAGCACATGCAAGAAGGCGCCGTCGTCATGGTGACTGGTTTTATCGCGCGCACGCCGGAAGGTGTCCCGACCACGCTCAAGCGTAACGGTTCTGATTACTCGGCTACCATTTTTGGCGCGCTCACGCAAGCGAAGAATATCACCATTTGGACGGATGTCGACGGCGTCTTTAGCGCCGATCCGCGCCGCGTCAAGGGTGCCAAGTGCCTGAGCTCCATCTCCTACAACGAAGCATGGGAGCTTGCGTACTTTGGTGCCAACGTGCTCCACCCGCGCACTACGTTGCCGGCGATGAAGTACAACATTCCGGTGACTCTGCGCAACTACTTCAACCAAGATGCTCCGGGTACGTCCATCGGCATGACGTGCTCTCTCGAATCTGACGAGAGCAAGATTGGCAAGTTTGAGACGCGTGACATGAGCGGCGATCTCGTCAAGGGTATCGCTACCATTGATGACGTTTGTCTTATCAACGTCGAAGGTACGGGTATGGTTGGCGTTCCGGGTACGGCGAACAGCGTGTTCCGCACCGTCAAGGAGGCTGGCTGCAACGTCGTCATGATTTCTCAAGCGTCGTCTGAGCACTCCATTTGCTTTGCCGTTCGCTCACACGAAGCCGACGCCGCCGTCGCCGCCTTGAACAAGAACTTCGAAAAAGCGATCGCCGCGGGCCGTCTTCATCGCATCAACGCCGTCCGCGACTGCTCCATTCTCGCCATTGTTGGCCAGAACATGTGCCAAACTCCTGGAGTCTCGGCGATGCTCTTTGAAGCCTTGGCGCAAAGCGCGGTAAACGTCATCGCGATCGCCCAAGGTGCGTCCGAGTACAATATCACCGTTGTTGTGTCCAAGAAGGACGTCAACAAGGCGCTACAAGCGGTTCACGGTAGATTCTACCTCTCCAAGACTGCGATAAGCGTGGGCCTTGTAGGTCCGGGTCTCGTCGGTAAGACTTTGCTCCGCCAAATGAAGGAGCAAATTCAAACCCTCCGCGACGAGTTCCAAGTTGAGCTTCAGATCGTCGCCATCACCGGTGGTCGTAAGATGTTGCTCAGCAACGACGCAATTGACTTGGACAACTGGGAGGAGGCTTACGCGAATGGCGTGCCAATGGACATGGATGGTTTCACGCAGCATGTCCTCGATTCTCAAGCGCCGAACCAAATCATCGTCGATTGCTCCGCTTCCGACGACGTCGCGAGCCACTACAAGGAGTGGCTCTCCCAGGGCTTGCACGTGGTTACGCCGAACAAGAAGGCGAACAGCGGTCCGCTGACGTACTACAAGGACCTTCGATCCATTCAGCGCAACTCTTACACGCACTACTTTTATGAAGCCACCGTCGGTGCCGGTTTGCCGATCATCTCCACCTTGCGTAGCTTGCTCGACGCCGGCGACAAGGTTGAGCGCATCGAGGGTATCTTCTCGGGTACCCTCTCGTACATTTTCAACACATTGGAACCGGGCGTGGCTTTCAGCGATATTGTGGCTCAAGCGAAGGAGGCGGGCTACACAGAGCCAGATCCTCGCGACGATTTGAGCGGCATGGATGTGGCGCGCAAGGTGACCATTTTGGCGAGAGAGTGCGGGCTCAATCTCGAGTTGTCGGACGTTCCGATTCAGTCTCTCGTTCCGGAACCGTTGCGCGACATTCAGAGCGTCGATGAGTTTATGAAGGAGCTTCCAAAGTTTGATGGGGATATTCTTAAGCAGCAAGAGGAGGCTGCTGCCGCGGGTGAGGTGTTGCGCTTTGTCGGTGTCGTCGATGTCAAGGCTGGTACGGGCTCCGTCGAGCTCCGCCGCTACCCGATCGACCACCCGTTCGCTCAACTCAAGGGAAGCGACAACATTATTTCTTTCACTTCGAGATACTACACGCCCGCCGGCCCTCTCGTCGTGCGCGGTCCTGGCGCGGGCGCCGAGGTGACGGCGGGCGGCGTCTTTGGCGACATCCTTCGCGTATGCGCCTACCTCGGTGCGCCGTCTTAAACGCCAAACGCTCGCAACATCACGTAACACAGTAGTCATCCCTCTAAATTATTCATAATATATCGCCTATGAGTAAAATTACACCGAGCGAGCGGGCGTCCAACAGCTTTTGACTCGTTAAGAAACCTTCTTCACCCCAACCCCGACGAGCCGCCCGAAAAGCGCCGACGTCTTGGCGCCCACGTACCACTTGAACGCCTCCATCCATGCCCGCACGCGCGTTTTAAAGCCCACGAAAAACCCGTGCCCGCTGTTATTCTCGCGCGTTTGCTTCGCATTCACAACGTTCGAACTCGACGAAAAGAAGGATGCGAGCGCGGCGATGAGCGCGGCAAAGACGGACACCGCGGCGATGTATTTGCGCATCGGACATGCCATGGTTCGAGACGAAACCCTCGCTTCTCGCGCTCGCGCGAGTCCCGACGCGGCTTGGACTGACGAAGTTGATGCGTGCTGTTAGAGTGTTGTCCTACGAGCGCCTTGTGTGTTATTTGACAAAACGAAACGCGCATTCGGCTATATGAATCACGTGAACAAGCGCTGCATACCGACGCGATGGATGGATTCCTTTTTTACTATTCCTCCTCTTCTCTACGACGCTTCGCTTCGAGCAAATCATCTCGCGAAGGCTTACCGGCGCGCCTCTTTGGACCCCAGTTTTCCGCCGGGTTGAGAGGATATCGAGCGACGCCTTCGCGACGCGCCTTGGATTGCGCCGCGGTGACCCGAGTCCAGTTTGCCGTAATCTTGGGTTCCTTACCTAGAATGACAGATCCCGGAGTTTGCTCTTGCTGCTCTTTCACCGGGTGCTCTTTGATCCAGCACCTGAGAATGTCCCACAAGACTTCGGCGGGTGCGTCCGTCTTGATGCCGAGCGGATTGGAGTGGCAACCGCTCACTCGATACCCGGCATTCACGATGGCAGACTTGAACAACCACATGTTCGGAGGCACTGCCTTGAGAGTTCCACCCATCGAGTGCACGTCGTAGTGCAGAGGCACGTCCTTAAGTTCCTCCTGCGCCGTCGTGAGCAAGGCATGCACCTTGCCGAAACCCGGGTACCTATCCTTGTTCTTTTCCATCTCCGCCTTGACGTTCTTCAACCACTCGTCATCGTGGATGGGCGCGCTCCAAATCGGACCACCCATGTTGTAGTGCCACCCGCACTCGGTGCAGCGCTGTGGCACAACTGGACCGGCGCCGGGCAGGTACTTGGTGACGTTACCCTTGGTCGACATGCGCGCCACCGGCTGCAATTCATGCGAGTCGCAACCGACGCACTGGTAGACGTAGCTCAGTTTGCAAGGTGCCTCCTTCGTGGCGATCGGACTCGTGTACACGCGAACGAAAACTCGAATATAAAAGTCAATTGAGAGCGAGATGACGGGTACGATGTGGCGTCGGTACTTGATGGCGGCGTTCTCAATCGATTGGAGCAACATTCGCACCGCCATTTCGTGGCAATACTTTGCGCGAAGTGGATATGCCCCGTATTTCGACCACGCCACCTCGCCGTTGTTACCGCAGAGCACCGCCATATCGGTGGCGGTTACGAGTAACATGCCGCCTTCCTGCACCGCTTGCACCGCGCTATCGAGCAAAATGGACGGCGATCCATAGGGATCCAAATCTACGATGTCAAACATCTTTTCGTGCTTCATGCAAACCATGCGCACGTCTTCGTTGTGCGGAATCACCTTGGCAATCTTCTCCTTCATTTCCGGCGAACACTCGGCATTGTATGCCTTGTTTCGCTCGATCGCCTCGGCCGCTTTCGGATCGAGATCGTTCGCGACGACGCATCCCACATCATCCAACTCTTGCGCGTAACGCAGCGATCGCAAACCAGTCGCAGCCATACCCTCCAAAATCGTAATATCCCGAAGCGGTCGTGGCGGCTTCACCTCCTCCGGTAAACCCGCCTCCTCGCGCGCCTTTCTCGCAGCCTCCAGCGCCTCCACCATCGCCTGGTGTTCCTCCGCCGTGCGATACATCGCGTCGATATCCTCTTGCGCTAACAACCTCGGCAACAACGCGTCGTCCTTCGGCGTCGGACACGCCGCACCTCTCGACCGCTTGCTCCGCTTCGTCTTCCCGCTCTCGTGCTCCACCTTTCGCACCCGCTGAAACTCTCGAATCACCGCCAGAGACAAATCCCGGTTGACCACTTGCGGCTTGTTATAAAACACCTCGTTGGCGCGTTGCAACGCTCTCGCCGCGCCCTCGCGAACGACGGAATCAAACCCCTCGGGCGGCGCCGGATCCGACGCCTCACCCTTCGTCGTCATGCTTTCCAAACCTCTCGTCGTCTTTTTCTCCTTCTCACCGCACTCTCCCGTCGTCGTCGTCGTCGTCCACGTCTTCACCGCCGTCGCTCTCCCGCTGCTTTTTCGCACCGCCGCCGCCGCCACCGATGCGTCCACCAACGCGCGCGCCGCCGTCACCGTCGCCCCGAGCGCGCTCCTTCGCATGCACCAGACCGACGGGCGCACGAACGAGCGAACGCGCCGTCGGCTGGTTTCGTCTCCGTCCGTCCGGCGCGAGTCGTCGTCGTCGTCGTCGTCGTCTGAAGCGCGAACGCGCTCACCGCGCGGCTGAACTTCTGGTTTTGTGTGTCTTTTCATGAGTCATGACTCGTCAAAATGTGACTAGTGGGTGGCATCTCTCTGAAGGTTTTCGTGTGGGATCTCTCAATCGACACAACGCGACGCCTGATACCGGCCCGAGACTCGACGTCGACGTTCGCTCGCGCGCGATGGATGACGTCGCGGTGCTCAAGTTTAAAAACCAACAGCTCGGTGGACAGGTAAGGAGCGCGCGGTGACGACGCGAACGAAGGAACGATTCGGAAATCAGGGAAATGGATTTTCAAGAGCGCGCGCATCTTCGTGATGAAGACGCCCTTTGCCGACGGACGACTGACGACGCGAACGAACGAACGGTGGGACGCGATGCGACGCGATGTAGATTGAAGTACGCCGAGCGGAGGTTGCGGATGCGGAACGTAAACTCGCGGTGAGTGATAGACTTAAAGCGAAGTACGAGACGTTGATCGGCGTCGTGACGAATGAGTGGAACGCGTTGAGAGACGCGGTGGACGCGCTCGCGTCTCGGGTTCCGGGAAGCGGTGAGTCGAGCGCGAAGGAGACGAAGAAAAACGGTGACGGCGGGGCACAGAATGCGCCGGATGTGTTCATCGATCCCTTTGTGATGCGGTTGGTGGATTTGGCCGGCGCGGACGCGAGCGCGTTGGACGCAGCGAGCTCGGGTAAGAGAAAGCGAACCGACGACCAAAACGCGAGCGTCGGTACGGCGGACGAGCTCGAGGATAGCGGTGACGTCAAGGATGAGGAAAGGGAGGAGCTCATCAAGGCGTTGCGTGACAAGGCGGACGAGATCAAGGTGAAGTTGGCAGCCGTGTTGGACTGCGTTGAGGGCAAGGCGAAGAAGGGCGACGCCGGCGACGCCGACGCGAGTTTGAAAAAGAAGGCGGATGAGCTCGAGGCGAGTAAGCTCAAGCTCAAGCGCGATTTCGATGCGCTGCAGCACGCGTACCTTCGCGATTTGGCCAAGTGTAAAGAACTTCGCGCGGAGTTGGACGAGATGGAAGTGCAGCTCTCCGGAACGAGACGTCGCTTGGCCATCTCCAAGGCGAACGGCGGCGACGACACCATTGAAGGTTTACCGAAGATGGCCACCGCGGAAGACGCGCGCGCGGCTGGTGCCGAGGCACAAGCCAAGGCTGCGGCTGCGGCGCAAGAAGCTGGTCCCGCGAGCCGTCCGGGCACGCCGGCGCAACCGCAAGGAGGTGCCGACGCCAAGGAAATGACCAAGCTTAAGGGCGACATCGCCGAGCTCGAGACCAAACTCAAGCATAGCGAAAAGACTCTCGCCGAGCTCAGCAAGGAAAAGTCTGCGCTTGCAGGTCAAGTCCGTTCGCTCAGTGACGCGCAGCAGTTTGAGTCTGGCATTGAAAAGTCTGCGCCGTTCGCGGCTTTGAACGCGCGTTACCAAGCTTCCAAGGAGGAAAACGACGGGCTTCAGGAAGAACTCAGAGCCGCCAAGCGCAAGATGGATGGCATCGTCCAGGAAGCGATTCGCGACCGCCAAGCCGCGGAACGCGGTGAGGCGGCGATGAAGCGTTTGCAATCTGCGGACGAGCGCGCCGCGGAGCTCGATGCGCGACTGTCGCACGTCGTCAAGGTGCGCGACGAGTTGGAGCTCAAGGTGCGCACACTCACTGAGAAGCAAGACTTGAACGTCGCGAACGAAGAAAAATTGAAAATGCTCGAAATTGTGATGAAGGAGAACAAAGTCCTGAAGGATGAAAACGCACGATTCAAAGAATCGTACGCATCGTTTGATAAAGCCAAGGTGGACAAGGCGGCGGCTGAAGAACGAGTTAAATCGTTGACTGAATCGGTGGAAAAGCTTGAAAAGTTGGCGGCGAAGAAATCCACGGCAAAGGTGGCGGAACTCGAAGCCGAAATCGCCAAGCTTAAGGAGCAACTCGCCGCAGCCGAGGCCTCCGCCACCGCTGCGAATGCGGCGCTCGAAGAGAAGCAAGCTGAAGTGATGATGTACGTCGAGGAAATTGAAGCGATTTCTGGCGCGTACGCCGAAGCACAAGAGCAGAGCACGCGCCTTTTGACCCGCATCGCCACGAGTGAAGACGGTCAAAACAAGGCGGTTACGGAAAGAATAGCGGCACAGGCGAACGCCAAGAAGTTCGAGGATGAGTGCGCTCGAGTGTCAGAAACTGCTGCTTATTACAAGCGCGATCTCGACGATACTTACGCTCGCACCTCAGAGCTTGAAGCACAGCTCGCCGAAGCGACGGCTGCTTTCACGAAGATGCAAGAAGAATCTAGTGGAAGCGCCGAAAACGTGGAGCGCTCCAAGGCGCAGCTCCGAGCGATGGAGAAGAACGTCGTTGATGTACGCGAAAAGCTCGAGGCTTCTGAACAAAAGGTTGCAGAGCTCGTCAAGCGCAGCAAGAGCGAATTGGCCAAGCTCGAGGCTGAGAAGGAGGCGCGCAACAAGGCTGAGGCCCAAGCGGCGGGCTTGAAGAAGAAGTGCGAACGTCTCATCAAGGAGGGTGGCCAAAAGGATCTTCACGAAGAGCTTCAAGCGTACAAGACAATGATGAACTGTCAAGTGTGCATGGAACGCCAAAAGAGCGTCGTCATCACCCGATGCTTCCACATGTTCTGCAAAGAGTGCATCGATTTGCGCATTGAAACTAGAGCACGTAAATGCCCCGGCTGCGCGCTTCCTTTTGCCGAGAAGGATGTCAGCAACATTTACTTTTAGACAACTTAGCGATGAATTACATACAAACGATTGATCAAGGAAGGGGATTCAACGCGTTTCTGAGAAAAATTTCTCAGCGTTTTCTCGTGTGATCCGAGCCGCGTCTCGCACTGACCAACTCTTGATATCCGCGATGATGGCGAGCATGACGCGCAATTCGTCCTCTGCGTGCGTAGGGTCACACAAATCGCTCTCGAGGAGTAGCTTGTCATCCGGCACGGCTCGGATGACGCTTTGCGTCTTCGGCGAGCGCAGGTTGATGACCGAACTAAAGCCAAAGTAAAAACGATCACCATACTTTTTCATATTGGTCAGCTGGCGCAAAAATTCTTCCGAACCACCAAACGAGTGCATGAATATCTTCGGTGGAAGTTCTTTGGCTGTTCTAAAGATGTCAGTCATGTCGCCCGTGGCTTTTACGCTGTGCACCACCACCGGACGTCGCAACTCTGTGGCTAAATCAAGTTGCCGCCTGAAGCAATCGAGCTGATTCGGGTAATCTGCTTCCGCATCGGGCGGAACTGCCACTTTATCCAAACCAATCTCGCCGACGACGCAATTTGGAGTCGATTCAACCGTCGCCCTCAGTTTAGCCATCCACTCAGTCTTGTCGTTCTTCTCTAAATGCGCCCACCAAGGGTGCACGCCAAAGGCAATTGGTACGTTCACTTGCAAATTGTCATCTCCCTCGCGCACGGCGGTCGCCGCTGCCCAGTCTCCAGGACGCGTCGTCGTCATCGCCACGCCAGCGAGACGTGAGCACAGCTCGCGCACGACCGCGTGCTCGCCGTCTAAATGCCAGTGGCAGTGCGCGTCAAAAATTTCGCTTGCATCCAGCATTTGCGCGTCTCTGAGACTCGCCGCGGTAGCCTTCAGTTCGCCTCGACTCGTATCCTGTACGAGCGCATTCTTATCGCCATCCTGCGGGGCGTTTAAATCATTGCTACTCGCTTCGTCGCCCTTCTTGCCCTCGTCTTCCGTGGGAACCGAAGCACTCTTCGTCGATGGAGCGACGGATGAGGCCGCAATCTTCGGCCAAACCTTGGCACGCCACCCAGTCTCTGCCGGACCATCTATGTTCTTGTGTTTGCCTCGAATCAGGTCGAGAGAAATTTCAGACGCAGCTTGAAATCCGATCGCGCCAGTCACGAAGACGGCTGATCCCCCGACGCCGTCGCATCCAATGCCCCCTCGACCCTTTGTGCCTGCCTTTTTAAAGACGTTTTCATTCTCGGGCGCGTACACGCATTTGATGCCCCACTTTGACGCAGCCTTCCGTTTCCCTTTGTTTGACCCTGGAAACATTCCCTTGTTACCCTCTTTCGGGAAACTGTACTCCTTTCGCAAAGTTTTGCGCGTCATGCTCAGCAGACGATTAAACGTCGTGTTGGCCAAATCCTCCACGCGAAGTCCCGTCAAGTTGTCCAATCCACCCGCACCACCAGTCACACACAACGGAATGCGTTCCCGCGTGCAGAACGCGACGATAGAAGCCTTATCGCTCTCCTTATCGATCGCATCCAAGACGTAATCCGGTCTTCGCCACTGCACGTCTCCTTTGTCGACGCCGAAACGTTCGGCTCCCACGCCTGCGCACAAAATCTCCTCCACGTTGTGTCCCTGCACGAAATCCCGCACCACTCGCACCTCACACTCTGGGTTCACATCCAACACTCTCGCCGCCATGACGTCCGCCTTCATCTTCCCCACCGTCGATCGCAGCGCCACCACCTGTCTATTGATGTTCGTCTCACACACGTCGTCCAGGTCGCACAGCGTCAACGCGCCCACCCCGCTCCTCGCCAGCGCTTCCACCGCCCAAGATCCGACGCCGCCGAGTCCGACGACAACCACGTGCGCAGCGCGCAGCGCTTCGAATCCTTCCTCTCCGTACAACCGCCGCGTGCCCTCGAACGCAAAACTTTCCGTCGAACACGTCGTCCAGGCTTCGCCGTCGTCGGCGGCGTCGACCTTCTCCTTCGCTCGCGACGCGACGATTCGACGCGTCGTCGTCGTCGTCGTCGTCTTCCGGCGAGCCGTCACTGCACGCGAAGACACCGCGACCGTCGCCGCCGCTCGAGTCGTCGTCGACCCGCGCATCCCTCTGACGCTGGTGTCTTTTGCACTTTTTGTACTTTTTGCTCTTTCGGTAGCGCCATTCCTCGACGACGCTCGAGAGAGACACCATGCCATCTCTCGCGTCGTCAACGACGACGACGACGACGACGACGACGACGACGACGACGAAACCAGAGATATCGCGACCGCGTCGCGTTCGCGCGACCCTTCGTGGCCGCG
>Ga0255759_10001004_pt1 | contig 25436 bp, 54 predicted proteins | sample 101ome_20_FD_179959 | JGI IMG/M metagenome (GOLD analysis project Ga0255759, IMG submission 179959) | Coastal salt marsh microbial communities from the Groves Creek Marsh, Skidaway Island, Georgia - 101404AT metaG (version 2) | ecosystem: Environmental > Aquatic > Marine > Intertidal zone >...
GTAGGTAAATAGCGTTCCCCTGTTTGGGCGGAAGGTTTACCACTCTTGGTTCTCCACTTTTGCTTCGTCCAGTTCTTTAAACTTTGTTGTGGTGATTTTAATGCCATGAATAAGTTATACCATTATCTTACGCAATTGTCAAGAGAAAAATAAAAAGACCACCTATAGCAGCCACTATAGCAGATATGCCTATAGATATCTTTAGACTCTCCATAAACTCTGCTCGTTCTCTTAGCGCTTCCTGTCTAGCTTTTTCTGCAGCTTCTTTTGCCTCACGTATACGTTTAGCACGTTCATCCATAATGCCTTGCCACGTGCCGGGGCCAAAACGAAGGTCTACTAGAGTACGCATCTCTTGCACCTTTTCTTGTGCAAGCCTAGCGTCAATCACCTCTTGTGCTACGGACTGTATACCAAACTGGTCGCCTATACTACTTCCAGATTTTTTTGACCGTTGCTGTTGTGTTTGCTTTTCACCCTCAAGGAGATTGTCTATATGTTTTGCAATCTCGCCTATATCGTTGGCGGTATTGATGGTAGATTTAATACCATCTACGGCACTCTTTACCAGTGCGATACCCGCAAGGGTTTCGGCAATCATCTCTGTTCCTCATTGGTTGGTTAAGGTTAGTCATCGGCTTTTACACAGAAGCAGCGGTTGTAGGGGTCACTGAATCCATGCTCCGTTAATGCCACATGGCATTTTGATATCCACTCGTGGGTGTCGTGGACTTTTGTTTCTACTTCTGCTGCGCTTGCGGTAATAACGCAGAACATTACATATTTAAGACTTGTAGCCACCGCCAGCCTTTTTGTACTCAAGGGCCAATAATTGGGCTTTACGTGCTGACCACTGACCCGGCTTACCACCACGTGAACCTGCTTTGATTTTCTCAAACAGTCTTTTACGCAGAGCAGGTTTGGTATAGTTACCTGCTTCGTTTACTCTGCTTTTGCTTTTCTTTTTGGGGGTAGCTTTTTTTCTAGGTGCCATAATTACTACCTTGCTGGATCAAAATATTCTTCTACAGATACTGTAATATCTAATGTCATAGCACTTTCTCTGTATGCAATTATCTTGTCTTTTTGATGTAGTGTAAAAAAGTTACCAGATACTACGTCATGTACTGAATTTCCTGCCATACTTAAACCATTTATAAGATAGTGATATGATGTATCGTCATTGTGATAAAACTGTAAATACGCTTTTTTAGTGCTAGTAGAGCCGTTGCTTAGATGTAAAAATCTAACAATAGCACTATAGTTATCCGGCACAGTATAGATAACGTCAGCACTTGCGTCAGCAGAGGTGCTGGTTATTGTTTTACTTTCCGTAGTAAATTTAGATACACTTAGATCTGGCATTACTTCTTCTTAGCCACTCCGCCACGCATCATTTTCTTTTTAGCCATCTTAGCCATTCCACCACCACGCATACGCTTTGGCTGTACTGAACCACCACGCATCATTTTCTTCTTTGCCATTTTAGCCATTCCGCCGCCACGCATTTTTTTCTTAGCTACCATTTCTAAGTTCCCTTCTATCTAATACTAGACTCTGATACACTTCCTCTGGAAAGTGTTTATAATAACCAGACTTCTCCAGACTCAATGCTGCATCGTCTAGTGTAGATAGTCTTTGTACAAACACCATGCAGTACACAAGACCTTCATCTGTTGCATCCTCATCAACTAGGAAATCCAGACCCGCTTCTTCAGCGTCATAGTCTGGATGAAACACCATGAGGTGCATATCTTTACCTGCTATGGACATAGCTTCATTTATGCCATCACAATATCCATCTAGGTATTCCATGTCAGGTAGGTATTGGTTTGCCCACACCACTATGTCATAGTCGTGCTGCTCAAAGCGTTTGACTTCAGCTATCAGACCCTCTAGCCCTGTATTGATACTGAATACAACTTTGTTATCTAGCCATGCTTGTTTTGCATAGGGGCAGGGTGGTAGGCCGTTTAGTTTTGCATTTGGTACTTCAAGAAACTCGTGTGACCACTTGCGTATATCCGCTTCTACGGGATGCATTACGAGTTTTTAATTTTGTTGTAGGCTTCCAAACCTTTTGGGCCACTAGCTTTCAATGCACGTAGACCAGCGTTATCTGTGACTGAACCTCCGTTAGAATACATATGTGGTTTGCCGTTTGCCATACCACCACGCATCATCTTTGTTTTCTTTTTGCCTTTAGGAAACTCAGCCATACCTATGCCAATGGAAATGACAGGAACTTTCTTTGTAGCATTGCCACCTTTAGACATTTCTCTACGCCCACCCATTACAAGAGAAGGCGGTGGTGTTTTTTCGCCACGTTTTTTTAATTCTGTGATAGCTGCACGTACTTCCTTTTGTGACGCACCACTACCTTTGTTTAGCATAGCATTTAATTGGGCAGTTGATTTATTAGATAATTCGTTTGCCATTACTTTTTCTTCTTTCTATTGTCTACGGATGACAGCAGCAAGCCGCCCTTATTCATGCGATAGTCATGTGCGCCTCTTGCACGTTTAGTTACTTTACCGCCACGGTTCATGCTAGTATCGCCTGCAGTCATTTTAGCCAATACTTTACGCAACATCTTTTTATTATTTTCTGTTGGATCGCCTTCTTCCAATTTTCTTTTAGCAGAATTAAGAATACGGCTTTGTTGATTTTTTGTTAACTTATCAAACTCAGGAACTAACTCACCCGTTTCGTTTGCAGCTTTAAGTGCAACAGCAAAGTTGTCTACCTCTTTAGTCTTACCACGAGAACCAGAAGATATATTTGCTCTACGTTTTGTTTCAGCACGAGCATCAGCACGTCTGCGTTTTTCACGTATTTTGTTTAGTGCTTCCTGTAATGCTTCTTTTTCTTTTTTAGTTTTAGCATTTCTAATCATACGAGCAAACGCATTATCTTGTTTGCTACGTGCTTGCATACCGGGTGATGCAGCCATTTGGTCTTTAATAAAGTTAGACACAGATGCTTTGCCCTGAGTTACACTTGGCTTGAGGCTACCTTTAGCAACCTTTGCAGTATCTATCTCATTTTGAATGGCACGTTCCGTTGGGATTTCATCTCCAAGTTTAATAGCTTGATCTTTTGCAAAACGTACACCACGTTGCGTTGCTTTTAATAATTTACCAATAGTCATACTATTTTCCTTACCATTTAACTTTGTGTGACCAATATTTAGCAGACAGCTTTGTGGTAGGTTTACCCTGCGCATTGTGTCGTGCATAATAGCTACGCTTACGTGCTTTATCCTTTGCTGTCGTAGGATTTTTGCCAGCACCCTTCACGCCCTGCTGACCGAAGCGTATAAATTTATACTTGCCACCTTCTGATGCCATCACACAATGTGACTTAGTTGGGTGGTTAGGTGTCCGTTTGGGTTTGTTAACGCCAGTCAGACCTTCCTCTTTCATTTTGTTTTTGACTCTCTCAGGTATAGCCATTACGTATTTATTCCTTTTTCTGGCATTGGCATGTCAAACGTATGTGGTGTACACTTGGCTCTCCAGTCAACTATCTCACCTGACGCTATCATAGACTGATGCCACTGCATCACCTGCTCTGTGGTGGGGCATTGTTCAACAACTTCGGTATGTGTTTTAACTACGCCATCTGCAGTTATAATTACAGATAGGTATAGGAAGAATGAAACCATCACTCATCTTTCTCTGTCCACCCCTCTGCTCTCATAGCATCTTCTACGTGTTTCAAAGTAAATGAACGCCCGTAATGGGCTTCGACTGCACTACGCACATAAAATACATCGCTATGCGGTATATGCAGTCGGTCTAATGAATTGGTACGAATAGCATCATAGAATGCATCAAGTACATTGTCTGTATATAGTTTTACAGATTTCTTAGCCATTGTCAAGAACTTTCTTTAAAAACACGAATATATTTTATACAAAGGAGTACACTACAAGTGTAATCACTTAGAGTGTATTAACAAAGAAAATTTAGTAGAGACTAACTTATGATATAGTTAAGTGTTATAGTTAAGAAGTTTTTTAAGAATTATTATATAAACATTTAAGTGTATCACTTTAAGTGTGTTTAGTTATACATAATTATACCAGATTCTGTCAAGTAAGTCAACCCCCCTTTTTCAAAATAGTTCAAATGGGTCCATACACCCCCTACAATTGCCTATTTTTTAGGCAGTTGCACAATGCTTGTGCATATAGGTAGTGTCAGTTGTTATTGTGGTTAACACTCAATTTTCCTGATTTGTGTATTTATCTGTATATATATCTACGCCACCCCGCCATGGCCCCCGCCCGTACCCCCAAGCCTGCCCATATCTGCCTGCATCCAGCCGCATTATGCATCCGCAATGCGACATATGTGCTGTATATGCGGCATATGCGAGGCAAAACTCTAGGTTTTCTGCGGTTTTCAGCCAATGTGGAAACTGTTATGGTATCAGTTGCCATCTGAAAGATGATGTGAAATGGTCAAGGTTGGGAAAACGGCACACAATGCGAGATGCCGATGCACATACTACCACCCCCTTGGGGTGAGGTGGCTGGCTAACTAAGTCCGATGTCGGACCAACAAAAGCCTCGTGAGTTTCACGCACGAACTTCGGTAGCTTTAGCTACCTGCAGTAGCGTAGGAAACGGCAGGGGCAGGGGATAGCGCAATGCGTCACGGAAAGGCCAACCCTTAATTCTCTCATATTTGTTACGGTTTACAGATAACAATATCTCTCCCCTTTAGGGGTGAGAGAGATATTTTATCTTATGTAAACCTTCAAATATGGAGATAATAAATGACTGCTTCAACTCAAATCGTTGTTCTGAACACCTTGGAAAATGAAGGCAAGGAACTTGCCGCAGAGTACAAAACTCGTACAGCTAAAGCTGACCGGATTATGTTCAACTTCAAGCGAGACACTGCCTCTGATGGCTTTGACACACGGCTTGGAAAGCTGATGCAAAGCCTACGGTTGGAAGGTGGTCAACGGATTTCATCCGACAGACTTCGTGACTGTGGTATTGCTTCAATACCAAAGCAAAGACGTTCCGATGCTGAGTGGTATGTAAATACCAAAGCCGAAGCAGATGCTTTCAATAAGAAAGCAAAGAAAGGTTTCAAGAACCTTTCAGCTTTGCGTAAAGCAATGGCAGAAGCTGCTAAAGCAGATGAGCCAAAGCAACCTACAGAGTCTACTAACTCTGATGATAAGTCCGATGTCGGACCTACTGACAACGTAGTTGAGGTAGCTGAAAGGCTTACTGCCGAAGAAATCGGCATTCAGCTTGTGGAAATGTGCAAAGAGAACAAGCGCAACCTTGCAGACGTTCTTGCACTATTCATGGTGCCAAAGGCAGAATATGCTGAGTTGCCAAACAACAAAAAGGCAGTAGCTTAATGCTACTGTCTAACCTTTCTGAAACCTTTTACGGAGTAAATGTTATGACTGATTTGATTATCGCTCTTTTCCTGATTGCTACATCTGCCTTGGTAGGCTTGCTGGCAATGGTGTCACTTGCGGCAGGTGTGCCGGGTATGGGTTGGGTTGCGTTAGGTTGCGTGGCTTGCTTTGTCGGTGGCTGGGCAATCGTTGCAACGGAGTTGTCATAATGGCTAGGCAATTCATCACACCAATGGGCAGGCACAAGCCTGTCCGTTCAAGCTGGGCGGCTATGGATACTAGAGCGTATTCACGCTCTTATGAGCCTGAAACACGGCCTGAGTTTCGGGTTTATGTGACAGGCCAAGCCGATGCCGCACAGCGTGACTATGAGGCACGGGTAAAGCGTGATGCACAGCGTGAACAGCTTGCAAAACGCATTGCCGAATTGCGTGAACTAGGCTTGGCTTAGTGTACATAACGTAAATACACTTGAAACATAGTGAAAGTGTATTTACTTATATGCACTACTAACCTTGGTCCGATGTCGGACTTAACAATACGGAGTATTGAGATGAATACCGAAACTGAATACAAACACGAGTTGATACAGACTTTGTGGGATTTGTTCAAGGATGTGCATGGTGTACGTCCTCGTGGCATAGCCTATGAGAAGTATTGCATTGCTGACCTTGAGTGGGAAATAGCTATGCTTCAGCGTCAGCTTGAGGATGACTTGCGCTGGGAGCGTGAGCAAGAGGACCGTGCAATCAATGCCTGTATGGACTGTGGTGCGCCAGATATAGCTACCGCTATGCGTTGGCTGGAAGATGCTTATGATATGGAGTGGGTATAATGCAAACAGGAAAGATTGTTAAATTACAGGGCAAGACCCGTCATGGCAGAAACCGTGTGAATGAACACGGCGAGTTTTGGCAGGTGCTTGACCTACCCAAACGTATACCCGAATGGCCTACTGGTACATTCCGCTTGCAGTCTATTGAGACTGGTGATATACGTTGGCTAACGAATGACTTTGAAGCAACTATTGTTGAGGTGTAATATGTATAATCGTTCTAATCACATGATTGAGCCTGCCAAAACTGATATTCTTTTGGAGATTGATAAACTCTATAAAGAGTTGTATGGCAGGTGTTGTCCCAACCTATTTAGCGTTGGTCGGACACATCACATGTCTGACCTGCAAGGTCTAAAGGTTGTTTTGTTGGCTAAACTTTCTGGAGTAATGCAATGACTTATCAAGTACACTTGACCCCAAAATCCAAGAATGAAAAGACTGGTGAGATTCCTGTGTCCACTACAGAGGCACAGACTTGCCCACCAGCTTGCCCGTTCAACAACGCAAATGAGGGCGGTTGCTACGCAGAATCTGGCCCTCTCAAAATGCATTGGATGAAAGTATCCGACAAGGCTCGTGGTGACACTTGGCCTGTGTTTCTTGGCAAGATTGCCAACTTGAAAGCTGACACATTGTGGCGGCACAATCAGGCTGGTGACTTGCCCGGACGCAATGACCAGCTTGATGCCAAGGCTTGTATGGAATTGACATCAGCCAATGACGGTAAGCGTGGCTTCACATATACACACTACCCTGTGCTTGACAGCAAGCGTAACCGTATGATAGTGACACACATGAATCGTTCTGGCTTCACTGTCAATCTGTCTGCCAATAACTTGGCTCATGCTGACCAGCTTGCTGACTTGGATGCTGGCCCTGTGGCTACAGTATTGCCTATTGACCAGACAACAAACACTACCACGCCACAAGGTCGCAAGGTAGTTGTGTGTCCGGCGGCTGTGCGTGACGATGTGTCCTGTGCCACTTGCCAGCTTTGCCAGAGACAGCGTGACTTTATCGTTGGCTTTCCGGCACACGGTACTAGCAAGAAGAAAGCTGATGCCGTGGCAAATGGCTAAACCTCTTACGTATACCTTACGTGTAATAACACTTGAACTTTAGTGAAAGTGTATTACACTTAGGTATACTAGATAAGTCCGATGTCGGACTAAGGAGTTGACAATGCGTATTAGACCTATCAATCCTGTGGCTCGTATCATGGCACAGAACAGACGCAGGACTGCAACACAAGTTGTGCCAAACAAAAAACAATACAACCGTAAAAAGGAACAAGACCGTGAAAACAAAACACGAAAAGATAATGACTGAATTTGACCACGATTGGAATGACCTGTCTCTCTTTGAGAAGTTGCCAGTGCGTAAGACTGCCAACCCAAAGCGTGACAACTGGAAGCGTGACCGCAAGGCGGCACGTAAGGTGAAGCAATCTATGCAGGAGAAAAACTATGCTTAGTTTCAAGTACAGAATTTATTGGAATTTACACAAGAAAGTATGGTCATTGCAAGACCGCACCACTGGACGTGTGCGTAACCATGTGACCGCTTTCACCTTGTATGATGCCAAATTTGTTGTGCGTAAGGCTGGTCAAGCCAAGGTGCGGCGTGAAGGTAAGAAGAATGTTCATGCCTTTGCTGTTGGCACTGGCGGCTTGCGTGATGGCGTTGCTACCTGCTTGTCAGGTAGGCCAGTCACATACAACCCATACAAACACGATACGTTTGTGTTTGCAGACACTGGGGAACCAGTGACAGATGTACACGTTATCTCTGTGTTTACTCGTAATGGTAAGCCGGAAGTGTACGCAATCCCTAAGTCCGATGTCGGACCAACCAACTAACCAACCATAAGGAGATTTTATCATGGCTATTAAAACTGTTTCTTTTCATCAGCGTTCAACAGGCAAGACAGGTCAGGTGCTTGCGTCACCACAGGTGGAGCGTAAGCTGGCTAAAGTCGAAGCCTTGTATGCTAAGTTTCATGGCGTAAAGCTGGGACGTTACAAGCTGTATGACGCAGTGCTTGAGCCTACACGTGAGGCCAAGGCTGACGTAGGTGGCTACATCCAGTACACTGCACAGGCTGTGGCTGGTGTTATCCTTGAGGAGATGCACCGTGAGTTGGGCAAGGCTATTCGTGCCAAGCAGGATACACCTGTTAGCATTGGGGTAGGCTCGTTCAAGATTGACAACCTGCGTGACCTTGCTCGTCAGGGTCGTGGCAAAGCCAAGAAGGTAGCCTAATGTATTGGGTGGTAGGTATGACCGTGGGTGTGCAGGACACAGCAGTGCCTGTATACCCAGCCACTCTTGCCCGTCACGATTGGGAGAGTGCGGCTGAGTTCGCTATTGAAATGACACAAAGCCAGTACCCTGACCTTACAGTGGAACTGGATTATGTAAAGGAGTACGATTGATGCCTAAGTACAGAGTAACTGCCACAATGGATGTGGGATTTGAAACTACCATTGAGGCACCTGATGAACACACTGCATGGAGTATAGCACCATCATGTGTAGGATGGGTGCAAATTGATGAAGGGCATGACTGGACACTAGAGGGTATACAGGAGATTGATAATGAGTAATGCACACAACGATGCAATCATGGAACGTCTGTATGATGAAGCGTATGAAGACTTGTGGGGTTCTTACTGGATACACAGTCAGGAGCAACACCACGATGCCGCAGTAGCGTTGGCAAAGAAACGCTTTGAGGAAGACTATGACTGAGTGTGTAACACTACAATGCACATACAATCAGATGCCGTGGGACAGCGTGTTCATTGGCGGCTATCTGGTTGTATCTGTAGTTGGAATATGTTATATAATATATAAACTGTTTAAGGATGGATGATATGACTGTAGAAAGTTTCACAAATACACTAATCAAAAACTATAAATCTGTTTCAGACGAGTTTTTTCACATCTACGATTACCTAGCACACGTAGAACTAGAACACCCCAGTGATGCCTTAACGCATGTTATGGGGATTGCGTGGAGTAATCATGCGGCACTTGAAAACCTAATAGCTAAACTAGAAGGTAAACCCAACGTCTATTAAAGGAGAATGAAGATGACTATAAGAAATATACAGATTGACTTTGGCAAAATTGGTAAGCGTGACCAAGAATTTATATATGAAATGCTTGCTGATTATATAGTTGAGCATGAACTACCAGAGGATGTAGCACCACATGACGGTGATGCATTTGTATTTTCATACAGCATAGATGTAGCATTGGAGATATTTGATGACACCTAGTTGGCAACCAACAGAAGCAACGTGGGCTAATGCCCAGCTATATCGTTGTGACCTATACGACACACGCTATCCTGTATGCGGCACACGCCTTGTCTGGGTAGTTGTGGGCAGGAAGTGGGTACGCTTTTGCACACCTATCCAGCACGACAAGTGGCGTATCAGGCGTGAGGAGTGGGACAAGATACCACATGAACTATTTGTAAAGGATGAAGACGATGACTAGAAAAGAATTTTGGGAATGGGTAGCACTATGCCCTGCTAAAGAAGGTGTGAGAGGAGAATCAGGGTGGTTTGTTGCAGAGGACAACGGCACTGATATACGTTTATTCTTTTGGTTTGATGAGGAGCATGACGATGACTGACAATTATGACAGTGGCTTTGACCTTGTGTTATCTGACTATGAACGTGGCTATCTGACCGCCTACTATGACACAGTTGTGTTTGACCATATGTGTAACGTATGTGATGAAGACTGGTTTGGTGTTCAGATAGGTGACAGAATGTTTGACTTGAACGCATGGACAGATGAGGACACAAACAATTTTGTCTGCACAGTCTACGAATGTGACTGGATAAACGACAACTGGCAGACTAACTGCCGCCATAGCTGGACACTAACAGAGGAGAATGACAATGCCTAATCATACAGACAACAGAGTAATCCTGTCACATGATGACAGCCAAATGATTGATAACATTTACAATGTGATGAACACAGAGAATACGGAACTGTGTCATTACCTTATCCCAGAGGAACGTGACCACGCAGGTGAGCCACGAGGTGACTGGTACAACTGGCGGCTTGAGAACTGGGGTACTAAGTGGGACATCTATGAGACAATCTGTAACCGAATAGATGCTAACACAATCAAAATGCAATTCTGTACTGCATGGTCGCCACCTATGCCTGTGTATGAAAAGCTGACAGACATGGGCTTTGAAGTGACCGCACGTTACCTTGATGAAGGCTGGATGTTTATAGGTGAATACACAGAGGGTGACGATTGGTGTACTGATGATGTTGAAAGTGTAGTCAACGACTATCCAGAACTTGATGAGGAGTTTGGTATCAGTGAATGGCTGGCAGAATGGGCAGAGGAGAATGAAGATGCTGTTGCATGAGTTTTATAGTGATGAAGATTGCAGTCGTGGCATGGGTGCATACCGCAAAGCGACTGTCTTTCTTGAGCCTGATGGTAGCTATACTGTGTATATGATGCAGGATGGTGCTATCGTTGAGGAACGTAACATACAAGGACACAGTGAAGTGTATGCCGAAAACTGTGCAGAGAATTGGGTACTAGGAGTAATCACATGAACTGCTGGCACTGTAAACACGAAGTTATATGGGAGTGTGACTACGACATCGACAATGACAGGCATAGTATGATAACAATACTTGGCTGTCCTAGTTGTGGTAGCACATACGAGGTTTATTATCCACGAGAGGAGAATGATGATGAACAGATTTATTATTGAGCATCACCCCGATGCTATTGCCAAGTCACTATGTGACCAACACATTGTGAAGATGCCATTGGAAGAAGCACAGATGCTATGCACTGCACTGTGGCATCATGCACCAGAGTATGCACAAGAGATGGGCTTGTATAAGCCTGTGCATCAGAAGCACCCTTGCACACTGTGGGCAATGGACAACCAGCGTAACTATGGCTATGCCTTCCGGCTATACGATGCCATGCTTCGTGAGTATACACACCGTTATGGCAAAGACCATGGTGCTGGCAAACACTATGATGCGTTGAAAGAGGGTGTGCATTTTATACCTGACACAACCAACTTTATGACACCACACCCACAATGTTTCAGTGGGCATGATGACTGCAAGACAGATGAGAACTGGCCCATCATGGCGTATCGTGCGTTCTACAAGGTTGACAAAAGTGCTTTCGCACGATATAACAAGGGAAGGAATAAGCCAGAATGGATGTGCTAGATATATTGGACAAAGAATATTGGGATAGTCTAGTTAAACTGCGTGATGATATGCTAAACGAATATAAAAAGGAGATTGAAAATGCCGAAGAAAGAGTACCACAACATGACACCCAAGCAACGCATGGCGTATTGGGAAAAGATACGTGAGAAAGAAAAGCAAGAGCGTAGCAAGAGGGTAGATAAGCTATCTGATGAGCAACGCAAGGCAGTCACTGCAGTATATAAACTGCTTGACAACATACTGGACACCGCACTATACCCAGACATGGGTGGTGTACGGGCTGTGTCTGCATATGACTTGCAAGAACTGTCCGATGCCAATGACACACTACAATTTCAATTCAATCTGAAAGGAGAATAGATATGCCATTTGATTTCCCTATGAGTAACATGATGCCTGATGAATTAAACTTTGACGTAATGTTTGAGCCTACTAAGGTGAAGGACAAGAAGTATGTCATCAACGGTAACACAGGTGACTACATTGGTGTGGTAGGTGACACGTTCAACTGTGCCAGCCACGCTGATTTCTTTGAAGGTGTACATGACACCATCACAGAGAACCTTGGCGAAGCTGAGTGCGAAGGCATGAACATGAAGTGGAACATTGCCAGACAGAATGCATGGGCTATGCTCGACATGACCCTGCCTAACGTGACTGCCCGTATTGAGACGGACAAGCACAGCACTACCATTGCACAGCGTATCATTGCGCTACACGGTATTGATGGTAGCTGTTCCAACCAGACATTCTTTGGTGCGATAGATTTCTTCTGCACCAACGGTATGATTCGTGGTGAGCATGACAAGGTGCGGCGTAAGAACTCTGCCAACTTCAGCATGGACAGGTTTATCCGTGACCTGCGTGAATCTACACAGTCATTCTATGCACAGTCAGAACGCTTGCAGGGTTGGGCTAATAAGCCTCTGTTTGTGGGCGATGTCAAAGCTATGCTTGAGTCCCTGCTAAAGTCTGACCGCACAGCAGACAAGATGCTTACCTTGTACAACCAAGAGGCATCAGTGCGTGGACAGAATGTCTGGGCATTGTACTCTGCATTCACCAACTATGCATCGTATGCCGATGAGCGTAATGGTTTTGCCCTGCGTAACACAGGCAAGGATACCAACGCTGTGTCTATGTTCCAACGTGAGAGCAAGGTGTCGCAGTGGATTGAAAGCAAGCCATTCAAGGAGTTGATTGCGGCATGATGCAAATCTCAGACAAAAGACGTGGTGACATAACTGAATTAGAGTTGTGTCATCACTTTTTAAACCAAGGGTTTGAAGTCTTTAAAAATGTATCTTGTACGGGTGCCATAGATTTTATTGTGCTAAACAATGAAACCAATGAGTTTACCCTTTATGATAGTAAAACTGCTAACGTAAGTGTTAGGGAAGATGGTAGCCGTAGAATAAACTGTAGTGCTACCACACCTAGACAAAAAGAACTTGGCGTACAAGTAGTAGTAATGCATGAGGGTAAAATATATACAGACGCAAACAGAGTAGGAGTAGTGTTAGATGAAGACAGTAAAACATCTTGTGGATAAGTACTATAATTCCAATGATTTCAAGATGTTACGAAGCAGAACTAAGAAGGACTATCAATACTTTCTTAGCGTCATGCTGGATGATTTTGGCTCTGTGAATTTTTGTGAACTCACAAGTAAGCAAGCTAAACACGCATATGAAAGGTGGGTTGAGCGAGGCATCAGTCTCGCCAACCACGTATGCACTGTATCATCTATCCTGTTTCGTTATGCTATTGAGATGGAGTATGCAGAGGTCAATCCGTTTGCCAACGTCAGGCGTAAGACACCACCACAACGCAAAGTTGTGTGGACTGAGGATGATGTACGCACGTTCCTTGACACTGCATACAGCGAGTTTCAGTGGCGTAGTATCGGATTGATAGTTCACATGGCATACGAATGGTGCCAGCGTCTAGGTGACATGCGCCTGCTGACGTGGGACAACATTGACTTGGAAGAACGTAAGCTATACTTGGAGCAGTCAAAGCGTAGGGCAGAGGTAACTTTGCCTATACAAGATGACCTGCTTGAGATGCTGACACAGCAGGAGCAGGACTTCGGCTTCCAACAATACGTTGTTCCCCGTACAACGCCCGTACACGGGCAGTACGAGCCTTACAGCATGGAGAGACTGTCCAAAGCTGGACGGGCTGTCATGCGTGAAGCTGGGCTGTCTGAAGAACTACGGCTCATGGACTTGCGGCGTACAGGTACAACACAAATGGTAGAGGCAGGTGTAAGTATGGGACAAATCATGTCGGTTACAGGACATAGTAACCCACAGTCAGTGAAACCGTACATGAAAAATACATACGCCAGTGCAAATAATGCATTGACAACACGTAAAGCACATGGTAAAAGCACTTAACTGCCGCAAAGGAGAGTGATATATAATGAATAATATATATAACATTATAAGTGATATAGATGTACCCAATGGACAGACTAAACGTATGGACTGTCCTAACTGTGGTGGGTACAAGACATTCACTATTACTAATAACTTGGGTAGTCTTGTGTGGAATTGTTACAAGGCTTCCTGCAATGTAAGCGGCGGGAACCGTGTACACCTAACTGTCGATGACATACGTGGCAGTATGGGTAACGTGGCTGACTTTGCCGATGAGACATTTGATATGCCTCAGTACATCGTACCACATAGAAACAAGCGTACCGTGTTGGCGTTCTGCTACAGGTACCAGCTAGACCCAGATGAGTTGGGTGTGTTGTATGATGTGAAGGATGACAGGGTTGTGTTTCCTGTTGTACATGATGGCAAAACAGTGGACGCTACAGGCCGTGCTATCGGCAAGCGTCTGCCTAAATGGAAACGATATGGAAAAAGTGGCTTGCCATACACACATGGTTGTGGTAAAGTCGCAGTTGTTGTTGAGGACTGTGTGAGTGCAGCCGTGGTTGGTGGCGAATCCTTTGTCGGGGTTGCGATACTTGGCACATCTCTCCAAGAGTCGCATAAAGGGTATCTTGCACAGTTCTCAACAGCCGTAATAGCATTAGACCCCGATGCATTACCAAAGACTTTGCAGATGGCAAAGGAACTACGTGGGCATGTAAACGATGTTCGTGTCCTACGTTTGAAAGATGATTTGAAATATCGTAACCCGACAGATATGGAGAACTTGTATGGAATTATCAATCATTAGAAGCCTGATGGATAAGTCGTTCTATGATGACCACCGTGGTAGCAAATGCCCACCACGTTTGTTCAGCAAGGACGCACGTAAAATCAAAGAGGCTATCGACACAGCTATGGATAGGTATGAACGCACCGTCACACCCGATGAGGTTGAGGCGTTGTTCATGTCAAACAATCCTACGCTGACTACAGCACAGAAGCAGGGCTATGCTTCTATGTTTGCTTCTATCAAGCGTGAGCAACCAATGGGCAGTGACATAGCACAAGAGGTGCTATCCAAACTATTCCAGCAGGTTGTTGGCGAAGACGTTGCGAATATCGGATTTGATATGGTCAATGGTGATGCCGCTACACTTGAGAAGCTACGCAATCTGCTTGAGCGTTATGGTGATGACTTCATTCCCAATCTCAATATTGAGTGGGATGACATCACTATCGAAACACTCATGGCTAAAGCTGAGTTGGAAGCACGTTGGACATTCAACCTGCCTAGCTTAACACGCAAGGTAGAGGGTGTCAGTGGTGGTCAGCTTATCGAAGTGGGTGCTAGACCCAACACAGGTAAGACATCCTTCCACGCCAGCTTGATTGCTGCGCCGGGCGGTTTCGCACATCAGGGTGCCAAGTGCATTATCTTATGTAACGAAGAACCTACTCACCGTGTCGGCGCACGTTATCTGACTGCAGCATCTGGTATGTCTGCACGTGAGGTACGTGACAACATGAGCAAAGCCAAGGCACTCTATGAACCTGTGATGAACAACATCAAGATTAAAGAGGCTGGTGGTCGTGACATGGCATGGGTTGAGTCTGTATGCAAGTCATACAAGCCTGACGTGTTGGTGCTTGACATGGGTGACAAGTTCTCTGTGCAGGGTTCCTTTGCACGGCAAGACGAAGCACTCAAGGCATGTGCTATCTACGCAAGGCAGATTGCCAAATCATATGACTGTGCCGTGTTCTATATGTCTCAGCTATCAGCAGAGGCAGAGGGTAGGTCACAGCTTAATCAGTCAATGATGGAAGGCTCACGTACAGGTAAGGCTGCTGAAGCTGACCTGATGATACTGATTGGCAAGACCAATGCACAGATAGAAGGTGAGGAAGAGGACAGTCCAATGCGGCATGTCAATGTCGTGAAGAACAAGTTGACAGGCTGGCATGGTATGGTTAATGTGGACTTGGATTATCAAACAGCGAGGTACACAGGATGAAGCTAACACTTGATGTAGAGAATACAGTCACCAAGCGTGATGGCAAGATGCACCTTGACCCCTTTGAGCCAGAGAACTCACTGACTATGATTGGTGTGTTGACTGACCAAGGTATGGAGCAGCACTTCCCATTTGACCACAGTGATGTACCCAATCAGCAGGATTACTACGAGCGTGTGCAGTGGTATCTGGACGAAGCTACTGTACTCATCTGTCACAATGCTGCATATGATTTGATGTGGCTATGGGAGTCAGGCTTTAAGTATGATGGCCCTGTGTTTGACACGATGCTGGCTGAGTATGTATTGCAGCGTGGTATCAAAGAGCCGTTGTCTCTTGAGGCATGTGCAGAGCGTTACGAACTGGACACCAAGAAGCAGGACACGCTGAAGGAATACTTCAAGCAAGGCTACAGCACACGTGACATACCATACAATGAGTTGTGTGAATATCTATCTGCTGACCTTCAGGCTACGCAGCAACTTGCTGACAAGCTGATGTATCGTTTGAATACACCAGCAGATAGTGGCTTGCGTGGTACAGTAGACCTGACCAATCAGGTAGCTGTGTGCCTAGCACGTATCTATCAGCGTGGGTTCAAGGTTGACTTGTCTGTGTTGGAGCAAGTGCGTACAGAGTTTGAGCAGGAGAAGCAACAGCTTGAGACTGACCTGCAGGAGCATGTGCGTAAACTGATGGGTGACACACCTATCAACCTGAACAGCCCAGAGCAATTGTCTTGGGTAATCTACAGCCGTAAGGTCAAGGACAAGATGTATTGGGGCAACGCTATTGACCCATACATGGATGACGCAGACTTCCGCAGCTTGATTGCTGGCGGTACAGACAAGATGTACAAGACTGTGGCAGAGCAGTGTAAAGACTGTGGTGGTACAGGCTACATCAGAAAGGTGAAGAAGAATGGCGAACCGTTTGCGAAACCTAATCGGTGCAGTAATTGTGATACTGCTGGTTTTACTCTCACACCTACCAGTGCGCTGGCTGGCCTCAAGTTCAAACCCCCTTCACCAAAGTGGGCAAGTGCCAACGGCTTTTCAACCAGCAAGCAAAACCTAGAGGTGCTTGAGTCTGCTGCAAAGCAGCGTGGCATGTCTGACGCTGTTGACTTTCTGTCTAAGGTACGTAGGTTGAGTGCCGTGGATACATACCTATCTTCCTTTGTTGAAGGCATACAGACCTACACAAAGCAGGATGGTAAGCTGCATGTGCGTTTGCTACAACATCGTACAGCTACTGGCAGGTTCAGTGGTGCAGACCCTAACATGCAGAACATGCCACGTGGCGGCACGTTTCCTGTGAAGAAAGTATTTGTGTCACGATTTGCTGGTGGCAAGATTATGGAAGCTGACTTTGCACAGTTGGAGTTTCGTGCTGCTGCCTATCTATCACAAGATGGAGTTGCTATTGAAGAAGTATCTACTGGATTTGATGTACACGCATACACCGCTAAAGTTATTAGTGATGCTGGTCAGCCTACGAGTAGACAGGATGCGAAAGCGCATACATTCGCGCCGTTATACGGGGCAACAGGCTATGGACGAACATCCGCTGAGTCAGAATACTACACACACTTCAACCAGAAGTACCAAGGAGTCGCGTCTTGGCATACCCGACTGGCTAAAGAAGCTATAAGCACACGCAAGATTACTACACCAAGTGGTCGTGAGTTTGCTTTTCCTGATGTGTACCGCAAAGCAAGTGGTCGCATCTCACACTTTACACAGATAAAGAATTATCCTGTGCAGTCGTTTGCTACAGCAGACATTGTGCCTATCGCATTGTTGCACATTGATATGTTGCTAAAGGATATGCAATCGTGTATAGTGAATACAGTGCATGACAGTATTGTTGTTGATGTACACCCAGATGAAGAATCACGGGTTATCAGTATCATAGACGAAACTAATAAAGCACTGCCTTATCTCATCACCCAACGCTGGGGAGTTGAGTTTAATGTGCCTCTGTTATTAGAGGCAAAAATAGGCCCGAATTGGCTTGACACCAAGGACGTAACCTGATATAACTATGCGTCTAACAACTGGAAAGGAGTTAATAAACATGAATGATATTACAACAATTGATACCAATAACTACGCTGAGATGGCAAAGGCTATGGGTATCGCCAATGAAGCTGCATCACAGAAGAAGCAAGGTATGTTCCTTGCACGTCTGCGTATCCAGCATTCCCCAATCTTAGGTACAGATACCATCAAAGTTAAAGGTGGTACATATAAGCTGGAGATTCCTGATGGGCCTACGTACTACGCAGAGTCTGCTATCGTGCGTCCATTCATGCAACGCTTCATGTACAAGAAGTTTGTCATGGCTACAGGTACTGCACCTAATCGTTACGTCAAGACTGTCATGGCTGATAGCCTGAACATGGACTTGAAAGATAATGACGGTGGCTTTAACTGTGGTAAGCCTTCAGGCTGGATTGAGGACTTCAAGTCTCTGCCGGATGCTACGAAGGAATTGATTCGCTCTATCAAACGAGTACGTGTTGTGCTTGGTACGGTTGAGTTGGTCAATCCAAAGGATGCTGATGGCAAAGAAGCTAGTGTCGATACTGTCCCATTCATTTGGGAAGTAGAGAACCGTGACGCATTCAAGACTGTAGGCGGTGTGTTTAACCAGCTTGCTAAGATGAAGCGTCTACCTGTGCAGCATAACGTAACGCTGAATACAGAAGAGCGTAAGCTGCCTAACGGTAATAGCTTCTACCTACCTATTACGTCTTTAGATGTAACCAATGTTGTGGAACTCACCCAAGATGACCAAGAGAAGTTTGCTGACTTCATGTCATGGGTACAGAACTATAACGAGTACATCATCAATGCCTACGCAGAAAAGGCTTCGTCAAAACACGATGAGGACTTGGATGAGTTGAACATTGACGATGTTGTGGATATGGACTTTGAAGAAGAAGAGGTAGCGTAATGAAGCATCCTGCTGAACTGGCACTGCATCAGTATCTTGAGAACGCCGTGACAGGCAAATCAAGTATGTCACAACAGACAATCAAACAGATTGGCCTTGATGTGATGTCTGCTGCAGCACGTCAGTTCGGTGGGGGCAACAAGCGTGACAAGTTCAGCCTACGTATGTCAAATGTAGGTAGGCCGACTTGTCAACTCTGGTATGATAAGAACAAGCCAGAGGTAGCTGTTCCTCTGCCGACAACATTCGTAATGAATATGATGATTGGAGACATCGTTGAAGCTGTCTTCAAAGGTATCCTCAAAGAAGCAGGAGTAAGTTATGAAGACACGGATAAAGTTTCTCTTGACCTTGGTGACGATAGCGTTTCTGGTAGTTATGACCTCATCATTGATGGTGCAGTTGATGATATTAAATCAGCTTCAGACTGGTCATACAGAAACAAGTTTGAATCCTATGACACTCTTGCCAGCGGTGATGGCTTCGGGTATGTGGCTCAGTTAGCTGGGTACGCCAAAGCATCAGGCAAGAAAGCAGGTGGCTGGTGGGTAGTGAACAAGGCCAATGGGCAGTTCAAGTATGTACCAGCTACAGGTCTTGACATTGACAAAGAGGTATCCCAAATAAAGGATACGGTTCAGACAGTAAAGGAGAACAAATTTGAAAGATGTTTTGAACCAGTGCCTGAGACTTTTCGTGGCAAGCCCACAGGTAATAAAGTCCTTAATGACGGATGTAAATTTTGCAGCTATCGCTTTGATTGCTGGGATAGTCTTACTGAGTTACCTGCTGTAAAGTCACAGGCAAAGAACCCGCCCACAGTGGCATATGTTGAACTAGCAAAGGAGTATATGAATGGATGATGAACTCAATGAACTTGCAGAACAGATTAAAGATGCAGAGCGACATCTTAATGAACTTCGCAAAGAATACCGTGAACGTAAGACCGCAGGACTTCGTGCAGCTATTGATGCACGTAATGAAGCAGATAAAGTCTTACGTGAAGAACTACGTGCGTTAGGTTATCGCAACCCGTTTATCTCATGGCGTGACGTTGGCTAACGCAAAACAATTTAGGGCAGCACGAAAGTATGGGTATCGTAGCGGTCTGGAACTCAAGGTATCTGACTATCTCAAGGAATTAAAGATTGATTTCCTATACGAGCAGGTCAAGATAGAGTGGGAAGACTTGGCGTACAGAACATACACCCCCGATTTCGTGCTGTCCAACGGCATCATCATTGAGACAAAGGGACAGTTCACCGCAGCAGATAGACGCAAGCATCTGGCTATACAAAAGCAGCATCCTAATTTGGATATTCGTTTTGTGTTTGAAAGTAGTAAACGCAAACTTCGTAAGGGTGCTAAGTCTACATATGGTGAGTGGTGTATTAAACATGGCTTTAGATACTATGACAGGATTATTCCTGAAGATTGGTTGAAGGAGAAGGGTAAGAACAAGCATCCAAAGTTTATTAAGTTTGGCGGCACAAAGGTGAAAAGGAGATAGAATATGGACATAATGGATAAACTATCTAAGGAAATACACAATGAAGATTTCCTCATACGTGTCAGACCATTCGCTGATGATGATGGTAAGTGGTCTGGCGAGGTTGATATATCAATCATGGCAATGCCACACAATCCTATGGATGACGATGACTACTATCAGGTCATGCATTTTGCTAAGATGATGTGTGCTGCAGTGCCTGTCATGGAAGAGGTGGAAGAGTTACGCAATATTGTGCATGAGTACGTAACGAAAGTTATTGACAACGAGATGGATATTGATGTAGAACTAGAGGAAGAAGCAGGTGTAGAAAAGACCTACGATGGTAACGTAGTACACTTGCACTTTAATACAAGTACAAAGGGTTCGGCATGAGTAGACATGAAGAATATATGAAAGCAATGATGATACAAGAGGAGTTACGTATGGCACAAGCAAATAAACAAAGTGATAATGTTGTTGATATGGTCAACAGTCCACCACACTATAATCAGACAGGCATTGAGTGCATACAAGCTATCTCTGCCGCTACTGATAAAGGATTTAAGTATTACCTGCAGGGTAATGTTATGAAGTACCTTTGGCGATTTGATTACAAGGACAAGCCGCTAGAGGATTTGCAAAAGGCCAAGTGGTACTTGGACAGATTAATAGAAGAGGTTATGGCGGATGAGAGTTAAGATGTTCATAACCATTGACATTGATGAAGAGGAGTATCCAGTGCCTGCCGATGGACAGGTGGGCGAGGAATTAGAGGACGGTATTCAGGAATACTTTTATGACATTGAGGGTGCCGACATTAGAAACATTAGAACGATTACGGAGTAAAGAGATGATTAGTAATACACTTCCCACAGACTACCAGAACTTTATAGCACTATCACGCTATGCAAGATGGAAAGAAGATGAGCAACGTAGAGAGACATGGGGTGAGACAGTCACCCGATACTTTGACTATATGTCAGGGCATCTGAAACAGAAGCACAACTACACTCTGCCTGACACACTACGTGCAGAGTTGGAAGAAGCCGTACTCAGTCAGGCTATCATGCCTAGCATGAGAGCATTGATGACCAGTGGCCCCGCACTGGACAGATGCCATGTTGGTGGGTACAACTGTTCTTATGTACCTGTCGATAGCCCACGTGCCTTCGATGAGACTATGTACATTCTTATGTGTGGTACAGGCGTTGGCTTTAGTGTCGAGCGTCATTGCATTGAGAAGCTACCCATTGTGAATGAAGAGTTTCACGAGACAGACACAGTAATCAAGGTAGGTGACAGTCGCCCCGGTTGGGCTAAGTCACTGAAAGAACTGATTGCTATGTTGTACAGTGGGCAGATTCCTAAGTGGGATGTATCAGAGGTACGCCCTGCAGGTGCAAGGCTAAAGACATTTGGCGGTAGAGCATCAGGTCCACAGCCATTGGTCGAACTGTTTGAGTTTGTTGTACAGAAGTTTAAGGGTGCAGCAGGTCGTAGGCTTTACCCAATCGAATGTCACGACATCATGTGTAAGATTGGTGAAGTGGTAGTCGTAGGTGGTGTACGCCGTAGTGCATTGATTTCATTATCTAATCTTAATGATGACCAGATGGCACATGCCAAGTCAGGTCAGTGGTGGGAGAATGAAGGTCAACGTGCGCTGGCTAATAACTCTGTAGCGTACAAGAATAAACCTGAAATGGGTACATTCATGCGTGAGTGGTTGTCTCTATACGACAGTAAGTCAGGTGAGCGTGGTATCTTTAATCGCCAGTCAGCGAAGGTACAGGCAGCAAAGAATGGCAGACGTGATGCTGACCAAGACTTTGGCTGCAACCCTTGCTCTGAGATTATCCTGCGTCCATACCAGTTTTGTAATCTATCAGAGGTTGTTGCACGTGAAACAGATACGCTGGCATCCTTGAAAGAGAAGGTACGCCTTGCCACTATCTTGGGTACATTCCAAGCCACGCTGACTAACTTTAAGTATCTGCGTAATATATGGAAAGCCAACACAGAGCAGGAACGCTTGCTTGGTGTGTCATTGACAGGCATCATGGACTGTCCTGCATTGCACAAAGGTAAGCAGGTAGCTGACACTCTTGAGATGCTACGTGTTACAGCTATTGATGCAAACAAAGCTATGGCATGGGAACTTGGCATTGAGCAGTCTGCTGCTATCACTTGTGTCAAGCCTAGTGGTACAGTATCACAGCTTGTGGATAGTGCATCTGGCATCCACGCCAGACACAACCCATATTATATTCGCACTGTCCGTGGGGACAATAAAGACCCATTGACACAGTTCTTGATTTCACAGGGCATACCTAGTGAGCCAGACGTAATGAAGCCCGACAGTACTACCGTCTTCTCATTCCCTATGAAGTCACCCAAGAACGCAGTGACACGCACAGGTATGACAGCCATTGAGCAGCTTGAACTGTGGCTACTATACCAGCGTCACTGGTGCGAACACAAACCGTCAGTCACTATCTCCGTTAAAGAGAATGAATGGATGGCTGTGGGTGCGTGGGTATACGAACACTTTGATGAGGTATCCGGTATCAGCTTCCTGCCATTCAGTGAGCATACATATCAGCAAGCACCATATCAGGACATTGATGCTGACACATACAAAGAGTGGGCAGCTAAGATGCCAAAGAATGTAGACTGGTCTTTACTTCAGGAATTTGAGAAAGAAGATACTACATCAGGTGGGCGTGAGTTAGCATGTACAGCAGGTGTCTGTGAAATAGTTGACATTGCTGCAGCATGAGTGTAGTATGGAAAAAAGGTGACGGGTGGGTACAACATAACCCACCTGCTCATCACCCTTGCAGAGAAGAATGGTTGAAACAAAAAGAGAAGGAGAATGCTGATGCTGAACGGAAAGTGGACTAAAGAAAACTTTGAAAAACACCACGAAGATAATCCAGAAATCTACGAAATGTTTTGTAGGTTTGCAAAAGAAATGGCCTCAGTAAAGGAGTACTATTCAGCTAAAGCTATATTTCATCGAATGAGATGGGAAACAGCTATAAGGGAAGACGATTCTGAGTTTAAGATTAGTGACGGTTGGATTTCTCACTACGCTAGAAAGTTCTTGAAAGAACACCCTGAACATGGTAATTTTTTTAGAACAAGAACACCACAAGAAAGCTATTTGGATTAAGGAGAATGGACATGCAAAATTTAGAGCCAAAGACTGAAGACCGTAAGAAGTTTGACATTGACCTAGAGTATGGAAAGGTACGTGAACAAATGGTTGCAGACATGCTGCAAGACAAGAAGATTGAGGTAAAGAGTGAACGTGACGTGTGGCAGAAGACAGGCAACATTGCAATTGAATACGAATGTTATGGCAAGCCTAGCGGAATTAATGCTACTGAATCAGACTACTGGTTTCACAACCTGTGTATTGGTGATGAGACATTCGCTACGATTGTCTTTGACACGAACAGCCTCAAGCGTATCATTAATAACCTAGATAGCAAGCGTAGTGTTTCTGGTGGAGACAACAATGCAGCACGTATGTATCTGTTGAATCTGCAGAAGCTATTCTCATCTGATGTAATCAAAGCATTTAAGGAGACTAAAGATGCGGCGTAATGGCCTGAGTAAATACGATGCTCCACTGCGTATTCAATACCAGTGGGGCTACGATGCGTTTAAGCGTGGTGGTAGGCTTGTCAAGAAGGGCAAGCGAATACTCTTTGAAGAGAACCGTCCTAACATTGACCCTAACACCATGCAGTACAGAGAGTGGCAGCGTGGTTGGAACGATGCTTACTATGAGCAGCTAGAAGAGGTGCAATGGAATGAATCTAAAGGAAGAAGCTAGACAATGGATGAAGGAGAGATACATGAGTGATATTACAGCAACGGAGTACCAAACAAGGGCTGCAGAAACGGCAATATTCCCAAGTGATAAAGCACTAGAATATCTATCATTGGGACTATCCGGGGAAGCTGGTGAGATTGCTAACAAAGCAAAGAAACTAATACGTGACGGTGCAGATAGAGAAGAGCATCACGCGAAACTAAATGCTATTGGTCACGAGATTGGAGATGTTATGTGGTATTGCGCCATGCTTGCTAAAGAAGTGGACATGAACCTTGGTAAAATCATGGAAGACAACTTGGAGAAACTGGCTGACAGGAAAGCTAGGAATCGCCTACAGGGTGACGGTGACAATCGTTAGGTATGCACCGTTTGCTGTTATCATTGGCTGGCTGCTATATGCATTTGGTATGGGGTTTGCTAATGATATATGTGACTGCATATGAAGAGGGGGCTTAACTGCCCCCTTTATTTTATCTCTTAAATACCTTTGCTATTTTTACTAGAGCATTCAAGTCTTCTGCACTATTTAAATCAGGCATTCTATCGTTGAGTATTTCAAACTCAAGCATTGCTGCCTTTTGCGTGTCAACAGGTATGTTTCGTGCTGCATATAAAGCACGTATAAATGCTGGGTCATCTCCGGCAATACTATTAACTCTACGCATTTTGGATTTTAGTTTCTTGAATTTTTCTTTCATCATAACTCTAATACGTTTGCGTATTAAGTTCTCTGATTTCCCTTGCTTACGCAGTTTTTCAGCATAGCGCATAAATCCATCAGTTAGTCCGGGCAAGAAGTCATTGACTGTGGCATCCACAACTCTGTCTAGTGTGCCTATACCTGTCTTACTATCAAACTCATCCTCTTTAAAACCCATTTGCTTTAAGAACTTTTCTTGTTCTGTGTCGGGTTCCATTACATTTAAACCCATAGTCAACTTTAATTCAGGATTTAGTCGCTCTTTTGGTCCCTCTCTTGTAGCGTACTCTCGTGCAGGAACATCTGATTCCTGCTTAACATCATCTACAAGTCCATACTTTTCAAGTGGGTCCATAATAGTATTATAGTAGCCACGAGATTTAAGTGGCTGACTAAATGCCTTACCAAATGAACCAGAGAATGTCATATCGGGGTCTGTTGAGAAGTCTTTAATTTCTGTTTCTCGTATACCCATCGCACGTTCAGCATCAATAACCATGCTGTATGGCTGCAGAATACGTGCAGTAATATCACCAAGCAATCTACCAGCAGCTTTAC
>Ga0255759_10001006_pt1 | contig 25408 bp, 2 predicted proteins | sample 101ome_20_FD_179959 | JGI IMG/M metagenome (GOLD analysis project Ga0255759, IMG submission 179959) | Coastal salt marsh microbial communities from the Groves Creek Marsh, Skidaway Island, Georgia - 101404AT metaG (version 2) | ecosystem: Environmental > Aquatic > Marine > Intertidal zone > Salt...
CACTATTCGCACGGTGCTTGTGCACGCAGTGAGCACCAAAACCATGCCGAAATACCTACGCACCTGTGTAGCCCAAATGCCGACTGCGTCAAATCCCCTCGAATCTTTGACGCTGATCGAAAAGTCCGCACTCATCCAAGCAATAGACGATTCCGTGCTCAATTGGAACGCGTGGTACTTTTGTCACTAACCGGTCACAATTGGCTTATTGTCATTAAAAAAGATAATTATTACAGGGATTTTATTTTCAAACGTAGATTCAAACGTAGCATTAGATTCAAACGTAGCATCAGATTCAAACCTAGCATTTAATCCAAACGTAGCATCAGATTCAAACGTAGCATTAGATTCAAACGTAGCATTAGATTCAAACGTAGCATCAGATTCAAACGTAGCATTTGATCCAAACCTAGCATTCGATCCAAACCTAGCATTTGATCCAAACCTAGCATCAGATTTAAACGTAGCATTCGATCCAAACCTAGCATTCGATCCAAACCTAGCATTTGATCCAAACCTAGCATCAGATTTAAACCTAGCATTCGATCCAAACCTAGCATTTGATCCAAACCTAGCATTTGATCCAAACCTAGCATTCGATTCAAACCGAGCATTCGATGCAAACCACTACGCCGTTGCAGTGGTGTTTGTCGACCTCAGTCTGCGCACAGACGTCTGTCGGCTCCACAACTCGTCAATTGCAGATTCTAGATCCTCAAGGATGTGATCCTCAACAGTGCACATCAAATGTGGCGAAGAGTGCCCGAACGCGGTCAAGGCCGCCTTGGTCCAGAACACGCGCTGAGAGCAATGCGGGAACTTGTCTACGTTTGAAAACTGGCACGAGTCCGGATCCTTGGGCGTGTGACTCCAAAAGTCGGCCTCGGACGTGTCAAACGTACTGACGCTGCTCATCACCTGCTGCTGCGCTTGCTGCTCGGCTTGTGCCCACTGTGCCAGCTTCGGGTTGGTGTACATGTAGTGCCCACCCGGGGCCACTCCCATCATCAGCAACGACGCTCGGAGCAACCGTGTGTTGATCATGCGGTTGACGCACCGGCGCACGGCCTGCTGGTACATCAGCGGCAGTTTGCTCGGTGTTTTGTAGTACTGCTGCCTGCTGCCCAGTCGCAGCTTCGGTACCATCGCGTGTGGTACGCTAGGCTGGCGTCTGTCCTCTTGCTGTGGCACGCATTGAAACAACGGGTTGTGACAGAGCCCACACCGCGGGCACTCTTGGTACAGGGCCGAATCAAAGTACGGATCAAACTCCAGATGCTTTGGCCCGTTAGGTGCAAGATTGCGCCGGAATATTTTGTCCGTGGTGCACATGTACATCTCCTCGACGTTGACAAATGACTGCAGAGTCGTGCGGAAATGTTTGCGGCAGTAGTCCTCAAGTCTGCCGCAAATGTACCGCGTACTCAACTCCACTGCCGCGTTCAAACCTGTACGCTCGTCGTGGTTCACGTTCTGAGGATCACTAAACGGCAGCCATCGGCGCATGTCAAACTGCAACTGGTCAGCACACTCCGGCCTGAAAATCGGTGCGCGGTGTGCCAAATAAGTCACCATCCGCCCGTTGCCCGGACCCGGGTGATCCGGCTGGTCCTCCCAATCGCTGGCGTCTTCATCGACTCCGATGATGATCAACCGTAGCTTCCTCTCGACGTTGCAATACAGCAACGGCAGCTGCGTCTGCGGGTCGAACAGCAGGGGCGCGTACTGCACGTTTCCGGCCGCAGGGGGGTTCTCCTGTGTCGCCGCGTACACACTCGGGTGGGTCGACACTGGCTCCGTGCCCAGGCCTCCCGCGTGCCCACGCCGACACATCAAACAGCGCACGTACGACGAGAAACACTTGCCGACGCTCTCCTCGACGTCTTGATGAAACGGCTCCTGCTGCCGGTTGCAGTTCGTGTACTCGCCCACCGTGCCGGCCATCCCACACCGCCACCCCGCGGCTACAGCTGCTCCTGGAACCACACGCCGAATGCGATGGCATTGCGTGCAACGTCGAAACTTGGGCAGCATAAACCCCGGAGTTCCTGGCCATAGCATTGCGTTTGCCTTGGACTCGTAAAAGTAACTCGCAGCACTGCATTTCGAACTCAGCCAATCCCGCTCCACGCGGTCTGCCTGCGCACGTATGGCAGCGTCGGTCGAGTTGTCCGCGGCTGCAAACGCCCGGTTCCGGTGCTGGGGCCAAACCACTGGGTACGGCTCCACACCGTCTGCCGCCGCAGAGTTGACAACGCACACCGCTTTGCGATGCAGCCGAAGCGTCATCGTCTGGTCACGGCTGTCGAAGATCCTCTGCAGCGTCGGCGAAACACCCAAGCTTGGGATTTCAATTGCTTTCATCAACATGTAGTGAAACTTGCAACTTGCCATGGTCTGCGCAAATACCTTGTGTATCTCGTGGTTGTTCAAATCGTCGTCCCGTAGCGTCTGCCGACCGTTTGCCCGTTTTGTCAGCTGCTTGCCGTGCGCAAACCCCAGACTTGCCAACAATGCGTGCATGTCCGGCACCAGAAAATGATCGTCCGCGTAGCTCGAACCGCCGCTCAGACCAAGAGGCTGCAGCGCAAAATGGTTGATCTGGCGCACCGTACCCGCTGCTGGGAGCACCTTGTGGTCTTGAACGTCCGTGAGCTTCAACCGGCTTGCGGAGCCCACGTACCCTCTGTCCTCCGGCAGCGACGTGTTGAGTTCAGCTATTACGCTGTCTTCGATGTCCAGCACGCGCATCAAGTTGAGGACATCCCGCTTACGACAACGCCGCGAGGCGTAGACTATGTACGCCGAAATAGGCAACAGCCCCGTGCAGAAATAATACAACCAATAATTCAACACAAGTTGTCGGCGATGCTCCCCGTCCGATGTAAACACCTTCTTCGTGTACGTCGCCTCCATCCGCGTCTTGTACTCCACAATAGCCGGTCCGACACACGCGTTGTCCTCGCGCAATGCCCCGTGTACGATCAAATCGCACCGCGTCGTGTACAACCGCAGACGCGTGTGCTGCTGCTTCGAAAACGTGCCAAACGGCCACGTTAGCATCATCTCAGGTGTCACCTCTGTGACGTCTATCAAATCCGTGTCGAGTGCTACTTTGGCCACGGCGCGCAAATTCTCCGCATAGTCGTTTGCAACACCAAACTCGTTCGATGCGACAAACACCCAGTGTGTGTTGCTCTGATACAGATTACACCAGTCGCCAATTCTCAAACGAAACACCTGCTTCGGGTTTGCTGAGGCGTCGGCCGGGTCGTCGTACGGCTGTGGACAGTAGTAGCTTTGCAGCACGCAAAGCGATTGACTCTTTCGGTAAATTGTCACTGCCTCACTGTCCTCGTCTGCAGTATCGTCTGCTTTCACAAGCCCGTCGCGACTCTGTGTCACCTTTGTAGTGTCATCTTGCCGAATTGCATCCTTCAGTTCCGTAGCCTTTACGCTATGCACACTTGTGGCCACGTCCGTGATAGCACGTGCTTTGAACATGTAATTAGGATGACTTGGATCGTTTTCATCCTCAAGCCCGCAGTACAAACTACGCGCAAAACACTTGGTATGCGCTCGTGATCCCAAGGTGCTGTACACACCCCCCGCACGCTCGTCCGTGATCCGAGACGTCGCGTACATGCGCGTGATGTAATCCCGGTTCCAGTGAGCGTTGGTGCCCGATATATGCGCGTGACTCAGCTGCATCATCTCCGCACTGCGCATGTCAACCGCCGCTTCCGAATCCGTATAGCTCGCGTAATACGACGTGCCCGTCGGTGTCGCCTCGATTTTCAATCGACGATTCGCAGTCGTTGCATCCACACACAGCGCACAATCAAACAAACTCTGGTCAAACAGTATGCGCTCCACGTTGCTCAAGTACACCGTCGTCTTCGATGGAAACAGCTGCTCGTGCGACATCATGATTGCTCGCTCCGCTTGCTCACGCGACTCCAACTGCTCGTCGTCAAGATCCTCCTCGTCCAAATGCAAATCGTCGTGAATCTGCAACAACGCCTGCCGCTCCCACGTCCAATACAACGACGGAAACGTCCTGATCACTTGCTCAAAATACGTTCTAATGTTTGCTCGGCAGTCCTCCAACCCTTGTGTCAAAGGTGGCGCGTGGCACCGATTCATACTCACACTGTGCGCAATCAAACAGACGCTCCCAACATGCTCACGCAGCTGCGAATCGATCACGTTGCTCAAAATGCCCCCTTTGCCGTAGTACTTTACAAAACGGTTGCAGTTAAACACAAGCATCGTCCCGCGGAACTGCAACACCCCGTCTATTGCGTTCACCGCACCTTCTGCTGAGGGCTGAAACACGTACTCCACCGCGTTGCCGTATTCCAGCAACGGTTTCCGTTTCCACGCCAATGTCCCAATCTTGTCATCATGCACACACGCCTCTATGCTCGCCCGCCAGAAAAAATCGTACCAGTAGCTCGCAAAACCCGCGCCTGCCGGTTTCACCAACGGCTTGTGCAACACCAAATCGTCCAGCTGATAATACGTCGCCGCGTCCAAATGCTCCGTCTGTACCAAACGAAACTTGTGCTTGATATACGCACACCCAAAAAAATTCTCGTGACTCAGTGACGGCGAGACCGTGTTCTCGCCGCACCCAAAGTCAATCTCGTACATACGCCCCGTGACCTTATTCTGTCCCTTTTGCTTATCTTTCGATGTCATGTACCAATCGTCCGTCTTATACCTTCCTGTCAGCACGCCCAAATACCCGGCGTAAAAACGAGTCAGCTTGACATACCCATGTGCTGCAGACCCGACGCAGTAGTCGTCGATGCTCTGCGCGCACACCACGCAACCACACCATTCCTCCTGCTCCAAATCCGCTGGCCATCCGTTGTCCACCAGCTCCAGTGCTCGACGCTTGCACTCCGTGCTCACAATAATTGGTCCAGGCATCCGCGCCAAGTCGTTCAAAAAATGCGCCTCTGCCCCTGCTCGTCAATGCGCTGTGCACCGCACAACAAAGAATTCACTTGCAACACCAAAAAACGCAACTTTGCAATGTACAAAATTTTGTCAATTATATGTATAAATACACCCAAAGCACAAATGAATAACGCACCCCCCTATTAATTCAAACCCATACACACACAAACAAACGTATTTGTTGTTTTCGAATAACAACAAAACAAACCTAATGCTTTTTCCATCAAGCAACAAACAACTAAACCGACAACTATCGCGCCTGCTCGCTCATGCAAACAAAGACCTGTCCGAAACTCATGCAGCCAGCAAACACGGCGACGTTCGAAACGTCGGTCAAGCCGCACTGCTTGACACGCTCCCGCTGACCGCACCAAGCAAACAATTCTTGCTCACGTTTCGAAACGCCGAAACTCCTCCCTTGTACGGTGACAAAGACGCATGGGTCCACAAGATTGCAAACACCTCCAAACCAGTATGCATCATGATGCCAAACGTCGACGGTGTCGAAGCGTTCGTCCTCTTCAGCAACGCCGACAAAACGGCATGCTCCAGACAACAACAGAAACAATTTGCCAATGCCATGTACACTCTCAGTGCCAAAACCAACTACTGCACCGTTGTCATCCAACTGCTCGTCTACTTGCACTGCTACGCCGTAGTCACGGAGTCGCACGATGTCGCCAAAGAACTGCTTGCACTCATACACAGCATGTTCAAATATCTCGTCACCATGACGCTGATGCAAACAGCAAACGCCAACAACTTTCTCGACAAAGCCCTATCCCTCTCGGACAATGAGTTGAAACTCAAGCAAAAGCAAATTGCCGCGTTTGTAGAATGCAAAAGTCTGCAACTTGCAGAATGCTTGCACCACGCAGTCGAAAGCGTGAGGGCAAACAAAGTGCTCATTCTTGATATCCAAGACTTGCTCAAGGCAATCTGCAACGAGCGCTTATCAGAAGAAGAAACCCTCTCCGAAATTGCTGCAGAAATCAATTCACACTTGCAAGTCCTTACCATGTCTGAGCAATCGCAAGAGACCAGTGATGAGGCCAGTAATGAGGCCAGTGATGAGGCCAGTGACGACGATTCATACGACACGCACACAAACATGCTGCGGTGGTTGCTTTATAAGCCGATCAAAAAACGCCAACAAACAGGAATGATACAACTGCTTAATGCGTACAGCAAAACACTGTACGGCCTGTACAAGCGCCACAGCAAAGATCATCATATCAACAATGTCCTCAGCATGGTCTGCACGTTCTGCAAAAAGACGCCTGACGCCGACGATGCCGTATGGGCGCACAACATGATTCACAACACGATTCATAGCACCATCTGCAGTCCCGATTCGAATGTACAATCCAAATACATTGGTGTCATGGGCCACGCTATGTTTGCATACGTGCTGCTTGCACCGTTCTTTGCGCCGCATATTTGCAGCGCGTGTGAACTTACAATCGGTACCAAACGCACACGGGCGCATGATCCGTATCCAGGCAGCTTCAACATCTGGTCTCAATATCACCGCAAACGTGTTGTCAACACCACAGTGCACAACGTACATAAACAAGTCGCCGACGAACAAGAATACAAACGCTGTGTATCGCGCGAGACAAACAATAAAATCAAAGAAACAAACGCAAATCTTGTCTGTATGCCAGCCACTACTCAGGGTGCAGATGTGCAAAACAGCGTCGCCAACAACACCATGCCAGCAAAACCAGAAACGCTCCATTTCAGCGCAGGAAAAGGGAATATGAAAGCAAGAAAAACGCGCAACTGGCGAAACCACGAAGACGCCGACGAAGAACCAACACGCAAACGACGCAAACCCCCCAAAACAAAGAAGTCTGCGATACACACCAAAACCAAAATACGAACAAATGACTCATCACCAGATCAAAGCGAAGATGACGAGCACTACTACGAAAATGAAAAACCCGTCGCGTACGCCAAACAACGAAGACTCGTGTTTGAACCAAATACGGCTCTGCTCTCGCTGGTGCACCGCTTTGTCCATGATTACGAACGGAAAAACATCCAACGTTACACAGAAATAGACGCGGCGTATATTGCATCAGAAATGCATGCAGACTTTGCAAGTCAACGCAGCATCTTGATCAATGATTACAACAATGTACACACAAACATGCACCCCGACGTGCACAATGAAATAAACGATGCACAACCCAAAGCGCAGAGCAAGCCTATCCGGCTTGCAGATCTCGAAACTCAAAGCGAGAACTGCATCAAAAATGCAGATCCTCAAATGCACGCAAACATGATGCACCTGATTGCAGAGCTTATGCACAAACACAAGCAGTACAAAGACGCAATCTACAACCACATTGCAACCTTGCTTCGTAATAACAATCATTCCAAATTGCCAGACGCAAATGTTTCCCCGTTGCAACGCGAACTGTTTTATCGTGTAATGCATGCGCGAAACTTTTACAATGATGTACGCCCCAAAAACAAATGGCTGGCTTACTGTCACGCTGTTTGCTTCAAGCTATTTACAACGTACCAATATGACCTGTCTGTGCCAATTGGCGTACAGGAGAGCGTACTCAAAATATTTGCAAAGACACTCAAAATAATACACGACACGTCCAATAACCAGCCATCTGTGACACAAAATGCAGCACAAAACACAGCAAATACACTCTTTAAATGCAATTATTTAAAAACGCAACTCAAACGCCAGCCGTTCATGGCAGCTTACAAAGAAAAATACGAACGAAGCAAGCTGAAACAGGCCAGAAATCAAGATTTCAATGCACAACAACAGCTCAAAATACAAAACACCACGAAAATGCTCGACAGCTTTGATACTACACTCGACACACACAACAGCACCACCATCGAGCGAGTTCTTCCACTAATGACACAAAACGACCTAATGGGGCACACCCTTACTTCAATAGTACAGCTGGCCAAAAACACCGTACCCGACGTAAATGACGTACAGTTTCTCATGAAGCACAACCTTATGTTCGACCTCAGCAAAAACAAAGACTGCAAATTTCAACAATATCGCAACACGTTTGATCTCGAAAATAACATGTTTGATCCCACAAACCCGACATCCATTTTGTTCGATAACCTAATAAATGACGCAATACCCAATTACATGGCCATCGACAGACAAAAAGGCACCGACAAAATGGCATTTAGAATAAAGCACATCCTGGATCAAACAGTCAATTCAAAAAATGCCAGCAACACAACAAATTATTTCAAGGCGCAATGTGCAATTTGTTACTTTTATTTGAACTCCGAAATACAAACGTATTATCAAGATGTTAAAAGCAATGCAAAACTCAAACCAGACGCGTTATTTACATCAGAGTTTCAAGCAATCCAAAGTGTGCGAACAAAAATGCGAACAAAAATGAGGGATTTCAGCACATCTCAGAACCAAGACAACTTGCATAAATATATGTCCTACTTGCCAAGGTACACCACAACCAAAACGGTGTTTGCAATGCACGGGATTATGCTGCTGCGCGGCGTGCGTCAGATATTTTGTAATTTGGCAATGTCCGACAGCATCACCGACGACTGGCAAAATTTAAAAAATAGAATCGAACAGTTGAATAATGCGCAAACAGGCTCAAATGGAGCAACAAATGCACCAGCCACAGGTGCAGGTCACAAGACGACCACAACAACTACAGGTTCAGTTGCAGGCACAGGTGCAGGTCACAGGGTGACCACATCATCACTCGATCTGCAAAATGCTCAAATTGCCAGCATTTCAACACTCGATCTGCAAAATGCTCAGATTGAAGTGAAACTAGCGTATGAAACTTACACCGAACACGCAGTCTCTTACCTTTGCAATTGCCTTGACAAAGTTGTCCGAATACAGCAGGCAGACTGCGCTGCAATTTACAACACGCTGGCCGATAATTGCGAAAACCAGGTGCATTATTACTACAATAGCCATCGCAAACCACATCACATACAAAAACACGAACAGCAAACACAAGATCGGTTTCAACTGCGTGCAAATGAATACCAGCAGCATTTATTCACAAACGATCTGACCAAGGGATCGATGTTTTGGATGTTACACGTCTTGCAGGTTGAACAATCGAAAATAGAAATCAACTCAACAAATGCGATTCAAAACCGCATTACGCAGCTTGGCACACAGGTTGCAAATGTAAAAATGTGCAATAACGTGTGTGCAACCATCAACAAAGCCTTTACGCCGAATACCAATACATGGACTTTGGAACCACAAATCTGTTCTGATGTATCACATAGCGTGCTTGCTTGTGCAATCCACTACATGGTCTGCACAGAAAACAACGTGTTTGACGGCGACACCAGTCGCATGTTTGTTGATGAAAGAGATTTAAACGACGACTGCTTGAATTTCTTAATTACCGGACAAAACAAAGATTTCACACACAAACAAACTCTTGTACATTTCTTGAACAATTTTTCAACAAACCCAAATGATAATCAGATGAAACAAGCGTGCAATTTGTTGCAAAAATACACATCACTGAATTATCCACAGCGCAAAGATATCTTTGAGGTGTTTACCGAACCATGGTGCAAAATGTGCTTTGTGGTCCTCAGAACAAATGACACAGCCTTTTTCAATGCCGTCCAACAACCCGTAAAAAGCCGCGCATCAGACTACAACGGCTACGTCCATTTAATTTGGGACAAACGACGATTGTGTCTGAAGACATACGACGAAACCATTAGCACATGGCAACAACTAGACAACAAATCTAATCACGCCGTATTTGCAACACCCGAACATAACGACGATGACCGACAACCCGGCATTTGCGTCAGATACGATGAATTTGAGCACAACAGCACACTGCTGAAGTACCTATTCTGCTCCGTACCGTGCTCGGATACCAAAAACCCTGTTTCAAACGCTACTATTGTCAACACCGACAAGGCGTGGCTGCGAGCTTTTCCCCTGAAACAGGAAAATGTGTTCCGCCTAACAGACGCGCTGGTGACAGCAATGAATGATACTTATTTGCAATTAAATGAGCTACCTGTGCGATTACAGCAGGACGCTGACGACATACACAAAAGGCATGTGATTGAAATCTACAAACGATATCAGCAACAAACCTACCAAAAATTAATGATTAACATTCAAGATGTTCTGACCCTCAAATCTCCTACAATGAACGAAATTGTTCTGTATGATTTCTGTGTCAGCGCAATCAAACTATGCTACAATAATGCACCAAATTACCAAAAGCAAAAGCAGACCCCACGCACAAACGACGATTCATTCACAACAGTGTCGTCAAATCAAGACAAAATTCAATTACACTATGAGCAATGGCGGTACATGATTGTGTGCTCAAACACATCTCTAAACTACACTTTTTCAAACAAACACGTAACGCAATTTAAAACAACCAATCAACTGCAAAAAATGCTACATGCAGAACAAACCAAACAATTAACCGCAGCACGGCGCTTTGGGCAAGCGCTTGAGATGTATGTGTATATGTTTCTAATAACACAACAAGCCAAAGATGAAACCGTGAACGACCTCAAAGAATTGCGTGCTGGAGATAATGACAATCAAGACAAGTTACATGATAACAACAGGTTAAATGATGACAAACTAGCAACAGATGCAAAACAACTATTGTTGCAAAAAAACGAATTAATTAAGGGTTACGATCAGGATCTGCAACAGTATGAAACTGCAATGCAATCTCGTGATAGCAATGTACAAGAAAATATACGTGCTATGACGAATCAAATGAATTCTGTAATGCAAATTGTGGATCAAGGTTTTGAACAGAACGAGCATAATGTATCGTGGAACACTCAAAAGGAATTGCTTGAGAAATATCAAACGAATTTCAATACAGGCTTGTCTGGTGAAGCAATAGATGAATTGAAAGACCAGTTAAATGACGCAATCAATGTATTGCAAATGCACAACGACCAAAACATCCCAAATCATGTGTTCCTGGCTGCCTATGGGAACATAAACCCGTCAATCACAAGTAATGATGAAGAGCAAAATTTCGAGAAATATAATCACGTGCATGTCGTCACACAAGCCATTGCTATTTGTGACAGGAGTGATAAAGAGCATACTCCCAATGGCATTACAGTGTTACGCATTACACCCCGTACATCAGATACCAATAAGTTACAACCCGACCTGAAATCCAAATGGGACCGCATGTTGCAAACACACAAAACTTGTGCTCAAGATTTATGTACTCTTTCTGCATTATTCAACGTGCGGACTTCTACTTTTTCGAGTCCAGCGGTACAACAAATACGCGATATTATGCACGCATTTGAACATATTCGAGTTGAAGACATTGTGCAATTAGCAAGCAGTTTATCTGGCGCCACTTTGATCAACGAGAGTCACTATATACAACTGTACAACGAAATTGCATCCGACGACACACACAAGCAAGCATTCAATCCAGACGCCAAACTTGCTAATTCTTATGCAGACTTTTTCCAAACTTTGGAGCTCAATGTCGCACAAGAACACTATGAACTTGCAAACACAGAAATCAAGACATTGCCCGAATTTGTGCCCGCAGACATCAAAAACTACTGTGTTGAGTCCACAGTAAAATACACGCTACAACAGGACGAAACCGACCTAGAAAAAAACACAGAAATCAAGACATTGCCCGAATTTGTGCCCGCAGACATCAAAAACTACTGTGTTGAGTCCACAGTAAAATACACGCTACAACAGGACGAAACCGACCTAGAAAAAAAAATCACGCTGCAAGAAGTTTCAAATTGGTTGATTGTATTTTATGAGGGGTGCATTCGTGATGATAACTACAAAACACTACACAATGAAGACTTGAATGAAATCATTGCAGCACTTATAAACTTGACAAATACACAAGCAGAAATGGTGGTTTTGCATACTTTGGATTGCCTATGCGATCGACACGTGCAAGATCAATATAATGGCAATTATAACGCCATTGATGATGACACGTATGACGAAATTTACGACAAGTTTTTTTATGCCGTTGCGGGCTTTTATCAGCAAACGTATGAACACAAAAAAAAAGTGCCAAAATGGGACAATTTGGACCTTCGGGGTCCACAGAAATCCAATCTGCAACGTTTGTGGGAGTATGCAAGCAATACCCTATTTTCAACGTGTGCAAAAGCAAGCGTGTATGAGCACGAACGGCAAATTTGTTTGTATTTCAAAAGCAGAGCAGAACACTACGTCGAAACTGCAATGCATTGGCAAGGCGAAGATGAATCAAGCGAAGATGAATCAAACGAAGATTACATGAAACGGTTGGCAGACAACCTTACACAACTGCTAACAAGCTTGAGCAAATACCAAAGCAACTTCCGCAATGTACTAACTCGTGACAAGCAGCTGTATGCACAACAAACCATGACAAAGGTACCAGATTACTTGTACAATGTGCACACCTGCAGGTTTAAATTACACACAGATGACAATAAATCTGCACAAACAGATACCCGTGTCATTGGCAACGAACGATTCTCGAATCTAGACTTTGTCCCAGATTTGCTCAATTGCTTGAACAAAGACAAGTCCACTGCGACCCATGATTACATTTTGTACAAGCTTGTGCAACTGACCAAGCATAATTATGCAGCAGATGCAATCGTCTGTTTGTTGTTACAAGTATGCGAGCCATTACTTCTACAAACAAGCAAGTCACAAAACAGACAGGCAAACAGACAGGCAAACAGACAGGTGTCTGTTGCGTCGGGTCTATTCAAATATCACGAACAATACAAAGACCTGTGTACCAAACTGCACGAGTTGTACTGCGAGAGACTTGAAATAAATCTGATTGGCCCATGGTTCTACACAGTTCCCGCGTCATACAAACTACAAAAAGACGAGAAAATCTACGGGTTTACGCATTTGTCTGGATCCATACTACAGCCATCAGAATTTGTCGATTTGTTGTCATCAAATGACAACAACTTGTCGTTAAAATGGCTACACAAAGAGTCGATTGTGCTCGATTATATGCTGCAAACAGGCCATAACATATCGCAATGGTACGAAACACATCGCAGGTTTTCTCGCGCTCGTAGTTCACACGAAGACTCGGCGTTACAAAACCGCAAACATGCAATGGACATTGACATCAGAGACAACAGTATTTTATGCACATTGTTTGCGGTGTTGTCACGAAGCTTCCGCAATCTTGCAAACAGTGCCACAAAAGATACCGAGCAACTGCAGCACCACGAGTTTGTTACGTTCGTCAAGTATTTTGCACAGCATAATTTGACCTCGTGGCTGTCAGCAAACAAAAACGATGCCTACAGCACAATGCCCAACACCGTAATTTGCAAGCATCAGTCTGAAAACTACCAGATTGTACTCGACAATCTGAGTTCAAGACTCAAAGTGTTTCGGCAAGCTATGAGCGTCTTTGACACTTCCAAAAATGAGTATGATTTCATGCACCCCGATGTAAAAAGGGCCAAAAACCACGCATCCCGCGTCATGCGCTGTATACAGCGTCACCTCACACTGATGCACAGCTGGGCGTGCCACCTGTTCTACAGTGAGCGGTACGTTGCTGACACCTCCGTGTTTGATTTGCGCAAAATACACCGTGAAGGTCACGCACACAACGGCCACGTGACGTCGAGCATCTGGCCAGAAGTGTCCATAACTAGGTCGGAAGGCGACTCTGTGCGCACCATGAAACACATTGGTACAAACGCACATTACGTTCAAAACCACCAGCTCGGGCACGAAACTGACACCCATTATACAATCAAGCTTGAAATGGCGTGTTATTCAGACAATGAAAACTCAAAATATACAACAATTGTGCCTTCGGTCTCGTTGGAATCAACTTCCGCGGTGCTCACACAGCACGCTTTGTACACACAGCATTGGTACGTGCGTATTGCAGTTTACACTGTGAAAAAAAATAACCCAGTCAATGATACCCACGGCATTGACCCGTATTTGCTGCCACATGTCCGTGCTGTCGGTCAACGCACATATAGTTTTGATGAAAGCGCAAAGCACAAAACTGATGACACTTATACAATCAGACTCAACGAACAATTTACGGACTTTGACGCACCTGACGCAACCCAGATCGCCCACATTCAAATATGCAACGCAAAAACAAACTGTGTGTACTACACACACAAACTCACAGCAGGAAGAAATACACACTTACAGTTGGAGACAATGTCGACACCGTTTGAGGCATTTTATAACAGAAACATTCAAACCTGTACCAAATCCGAAAAAAACGTCTGTATAGAGCTGCATTTGCCAGTGGAATACATGTCAGCAAAGCTCAAACAGGCGGTACCAGCAACACGACAGAGTGTACAAATGATCGCGGATGTGCTATTGCGCACACAACAAGCAGATGACAGTGTGCTAACTTCGTTGGAGGCTGCCGAAGAAGCGCAAGATTCCAATTCTGATGACGAACATAGCACCTGGCACTTTTTTGCGTACACGCTTTTCGACGACTGCTGTTTGTATCGCCGCGAAATCCAGGCTTTGCGAGAGGTGAACGACGTGCTTGCGCAAATGCTGCCCAATTTATACAAACAGCAAGAAACACCTATTGCTGAGCTAATTAGCCTTCTGAATGACTGTGAGCACAAGTTGCAGTTTGTCAAGCACAGTTTGCTCAAAATGGACACGTTTTCTGTCGCAGTGATCTGCCTGTATCACGATTTCATCGACCTGCACGAAGCACACAGGCAAAACTTCAAAAACTGGATAGACAATGTAAACTCTGCCAAATCTGCCGAACTTGAGCGGGCTGCTTTAAATGTGTACGGTTCTCTGTGCATGCATACAGATGAAAAAGACACATCGCACAACAGCGCTGAAGCGGATCACGCACTTGACACTGTGACTGCAACAACTTCTGAGCACCTCGAGATGCTTGACCTTCTGACAATGCATCACAAAGATAATTGGATGTCGGCAGAGTGCGTCAAAATATTTGTCAAGGATAATTTCAAAGCTCTGTGGAAACATATACACTATATTGTGTTATGGAACATGTCCGTGCGACGTCCATTGACTTACAGTCAATTGCAGAACATTGTGTCCAATATTACCAACCAAAACGACCTGTATCTGCGGGATTTCGTGTACCATACACTGTTTCCAAGTACACACAATTTAGAGCAACTGGCAACAGACGTGCATGTCGCAGATCTCATCGAGTTGCTTATGTACGACAGCACACACAGCACAAGTGTGCATTTTACCCAAGCCTCTTTTTTGAGCCAAGACGAAACACTAGCGGTGCTCAGCATGCTAAATGCAATTTGCGAGCAGATATCCACAAACTACCAGACAAAAACACCCGTGATGAATTTGTTACAACAGCGCACCGATTTCACCAAACTGTCGTTTGAACTTGTAAAGAGCAGCGAAACAGCAGGAACTCATATATTCAACAATTCACCGGACAACCCAACATACAGTGGATCCTTTGCTTTTTCCAAAGACACGTTGCAGTCCTTTGCTATTAAATGCCACGAAAACAGTAGCAACCTCGTTCTTTCTGACTGCACTTTACGTTATTTTGTGTCAAGTGGCCACGAAATCAGATGTTCTACAAAGAAATACGATGACATACGCAAAGACATATCATTCATCGATGATGATATTAATAAACTAGAAAAAAGAATGCACACAGGAAACAATGAGATAGAAAAGATATCAATTGAGATCAAGGCATTGGAAAAACAAATGACAGAGACTAAAACATCGATTTCAAACCTGAGCAAGACTAATAATAACGTTGACACTAAAGTAAAAGGTGACAAAACAAGTGAGGAGGAGAGTTCTGCAGACAGTTCGGAGAAAAGTGTTGAAGACAAGCAAATCGATGAGGAGAGCATCACAAACGAGCTGAATACTCTATTAGAACAGGTGACAGAATTGCTAACAAAGCAACAAAACACACGCACAACCAAACAAAAAAAGCTGCAACAATTAAAAGAGAAAACACGGACATTGAAAGGAAAAAAGCGTGACCTCCTTGACTCGATCAAATCCGACATTTTTGTGCTCTGTCCCTTATACTTGAAGAAGCATGATGACAGGGTACAAGATATCGATGTGGTGGGTCGTGTCGAGTTCAAATTAAGCATTGACACACGCACATTCGAATATTTGAAACAGCTGCTTTATTGTGAAACACACAATGATTCCACTGTGACAGCTCAACTTGTAAGCGACATTTTAGCAAACTCAGTGGTAACACCTTTACAGCTTGATTACACAATCAAAGTGGTGCAGGTGCAACTCTATCAGGCGTTCAAAGATTGTAAAAGTTTGCCTTGTGTAAACGCGTTACCGTTTAAACTGCATGGAACGACCAATATACCTGCCAATTCCGGTTTGAACGTGTACAATCAACCTGGACAAAATTCAAGCAACATTGTTGCACAATCAGCATATCAGGAAATCAGTTTTGGCAATTCACAGCAATTGCAGCAGTTTGAAACACATCACAAGAACGCAACACAAGAGGATCTGAACAATCTGATCAAGCAAGGGGCAAACTACGACCCTCTTGCAGCAAACGTGGTGTACCACTATGACCTCACGTGCCGGACTGTAGGTCACGGATGTTTGCAATTGCCCAAGAGGACCAACACTCAAGCCAAACACACAGGCCTCAGCACTATGCTACGGTTGATGTACGCAGACTCCATCAAAAATTGCATGCGTGAGTGTTACGCCAACTTTTTGGCGTTTCACGATGTGTGCTACTTGTGCACCAAGGAGATGTGGATGCCAGGAATATGGGCCAATGCAAGCAACGCAACCTACGATAAGAATTTGCTGAAATGTCTGCGTGACTTTGTGTTACAAAAGCATTTCACGACCGACGCAAAAGGAACTGTTCATGTAGTACCATCCGCACAGGCTGCACAAGATGCCGTATACGCTCTTTTGTACGCCAAAAGCTCGAGCAGTGCCGCAGACACTGCTGCATTCAAATTCAGAGAATTCAACCCTAAAGGTAAATGTGTATCGACGTCATCTGTCACCATAGGCGTACTCAAAAGATTGTTCTTGGACATGTATCACTATACCAAACTTCAAAGCGCAGCGCTTATCTACGATACGTACTTCAAATACAAACAGGCCGACGTCGACTCGCATTACAGTGGCAAAGACGCAGGCGAAGACGCACTGGGTGTGTTGTGTTCTTCCGATAAATCCACTAATTACACTGTGCCGTCAATTGCCGGTGACCTTGCTTTCGAACACACAGGTTTGAAACAACTGCTGTCAATTACCGATACGAACAACCGCACCAGGGATTCAACGCTCCATGATTTAAAGCTTCAATGGGACAAATTCAAGGCCAGTTTCAACGACGTAATCAAATTGGTTGTACACAGCGACTGTGTTGAGAAATTTGAAAAGTACACAAGACGGCTTGATTTTGAACAAAATGTGAAACCGCTGCTGTATACTCTGATTGTCAATCCGTACGCGTTTTTGGATAAACTACATAAAGTCACGGACAAGACAACCATGATCTTTTACGTTCAACTGATGACATTTGTAACATGGAAAGGTCCATCAAAGCATAACGCAGAAATAGTGTATCGTGCGCTGTTGCATGCGTTTGGACATTGTGCGCAATTGCAATTGTCGTCTCGGTTGGTGGCACAAAGCAAATTCTGGAGTATGCGCACCCTGCTTTTGTACACAAGCGTGTTGTGCGCGGTGTACACAAAGAAACACGACATAGATGACAAAATCGATTACACTCCAGAAGCAACAAAGACATGTGACGAAATCCGTGTTGCATTGGGAGCACTTGACAAGCAATGTCATACAGCCATGCAGCAATTGTCTCAATCTACTGACAAGTCTTCAGACGAAGCAGAAATATTAAAGCTTGGGTCAAACGCAAGTGCCAATATTCAGTCAACGCGCGAGTTTGTGATAGAAGAATTATGCGACAAGTGTATACCGATTGTGAATCAGTTACACGCTGCGGACAACGAGACTTTGAGTCATGTGGCCAAAACAGAAATACGTATCTTATTTATACCTACACAACCCAAATCATATGCGAAAACACGCACATGCAATAATCACGTCGAGACAATCACGTGGTCTCAAAGAAATCAAAAAATTAATCAAAGTTCGATACTAAACGCCTTGCGACTAATTTGGCCGGAATACAATTTTTGGTACGTTTCAATTGCACAGATCGATGATAAAAAAAACTGCGAGCACGCAGTACGATACACCAACAAAGCAACTGAAGCCATACAAACGGTGTTGGACAAATTTTTAGAATTTCCTGAATGCCGTTATCACATTGCGAAACTGTGCTTAGACCTGGAGGAGAAATTGAGAAGATTGGGGGGTTCAGAATTATACAACGAACTACAATCTGTGGATGATAAAATTCACAAGCTTTTGCTTGACTGCTGGCAGACTCTGAACACCGAATTAGCCAACAAGCAAAACAAGAGCGCATCAAAGTTGGTCATTATTGAGCACTTTAATTTGATCAAAAATGCACTAACTCTCGGTAAATATAATAACACAAGAAAAGAACTGGCCAATGTGCAAAAACGTTTGATAATAGAACAACACATAAAAAAGCAAGATGAGGCTATAGCACAATTAAGAAGAAACATTTCAGAGAGCAATGATCAAACTGAAAAAAAGAGATTACAAAACGAACTACAGGCTTATGAAACTTCAGAAAAAATAGCCAATCAAAGCCAAAATGGAAAAACAAACACATCATCTGACTATTGGCAAATACCACTTGTTGAGTCAGGCTTGTGGAAAGACTACGAAACATTTGAAACACTTTTTGTAAAGGGACAAAACTTGGTGCGAAGCTTGATCAATGCAGTTAAAAAATACCTCACAAAAGAAAAAAAGACCCGAATAGGTCGACCTGAATCGGAATCTGTAAACACAACAACCAAGGACGCAGTGACGCACTGCCCGTTGCAAATCTTTTTCGACTTTGTGCCACTGGACAAATTGCTAGCGATTTTTTTTGACAAAGAGCTTGACATCACACGCTTACCCGATAATTGTAAGCAGTTTATGCTCGAATGCTTGATTTGGAGTTTTCGCTGCATTGACAACACCAACGGCGTATTAGACAACCGACACAGTAACCTTTATGACAACCTGGTACGGGCTTTTCATGACAACACTTCTATGTACAAACCACTGCAGCGGTTGTGCGCGTACACCTTGGCGCGTTCTCAAAACCTGCGTGCAGCGCAGCTCCAACGTAGCATTGACGCCATGTGCGGGTTTTGCGGCATGATTTCATTGTTGCGGGCACACACTGACAAGTCGTTCAAGGTGACAGTTTACATGCGTGAGTTTACAACGTATTTACTGCATATACACAGCATGCTTCACATGACAACAAATATTCGCTTGCCAGTGAATCTGCTGAGCTATGCAATGTCTTTGGACGTCACATGCGCAGATTCGCACAACAAGCACACGACCTCCGAGGTGCTGCAAGCACGCTTTAAAATTCAGAACAGCCCTGGAAACTCCGCCACGATTGAGATGCTTGCGTTTGTTGAACATGTGTCCGAACTTTTTGCTGACACGCCTCATGCAAATTACAAGCTCTCCGAATGCGATACGTTGGCTGACGGGGTCAACCGAGTGCAGTATCTGTATCTGCTGGGTCGTAAGATTGGCGACTTCCTGGAGCATGGCTACGTCCGCTTTGACAAGGCGCTGTCGTCGTATTCAGACCCTATGCAGAAGCATTTGCACTTTTATCAGATCAACACTCTTGCTGTCAATATGCAATTTGTATCAAAGGTTCCAGCACATAACAGTAAGTTGTACAATAGATGGTCCCAATGTAATCTGCCGTACGAACCCGAGGACAGTGTCTGTGATGCGATGACAGAGTCGCAGTACTTGCAAAAAATACAGCACGAAACAGAGTATGTATGTAACCCGGAGGTGCTGGCACATCCAAATTGCTGGTTTGCAGACAACTTGACTCCGGAGCAGCAACAGATGCACATGGGACAATCGGCGCTTCTGTCGCAAGATAATTGGTCATCGACGGACAAACCTTTAACACTCAAAGATGTGACAGAGTATGTGACAGATTTGAGTTTTGTAGCCAAGACTGCAAGCCAACCAGGATACGTCAAACGGCTGACTGAAATATGCAACGCGCAATCAGCATTGAGTGTGAATCAGACGTACGATTTGCCGGTAGACACAACACGACGATTCGTCAGCAACACTAGCGAACGGAAGCAGGCAATAGATGAGTTTCTCAAAGACAGCAATCTGTCGCCTACAGACCACGCATGTGTACAGAGATGGCAAGAAAAAGAAAACGTCATAATGCACGAGTTTTTCGACAGTACGTTCACAGTTACGCACAAATGCATTGACACAGAGTGTACATTTTTGTGTGTCAAGCGATTCAGAGAAAAGGCACACAAAATCAGAAAAACGATTGACAAAGCACATGCTTTGATCTTGCAACCCGCAGACATCGAGCAAAACAGCTCTGTGGTAAAAGCTGTGTTGGAGAACTGCAAATTCGACAAGTTGATGAATGTGATCTCGTGCACAGTAGCGTCGTTGTGCGGTCGTGACGACAGTGCTGTCGACTACGCAAATGCTGGGCTCTTTGCTGACACAACCGTGCTGTTTGCCAACACCCTTGAATCTGTGATGCACCAGGCAGAAAAGCTTCGCCAGTTGCACAAAGGCGACAGTAAGTCTTTACAGCAGGCCATCAATGTGTTTTGTCTACGCGCACAAACACGAAGTTTGCGCATGTGTGCGCTTTGGATGGACATTGTTTTGTTTATGCAACACGCGAGTTCTCAAGGGTCCAAAGAGTACGAGATGCTCGACAACCTGCAAACGTGTGTTTTCAGAACTGCACGGCACATGGAATTGCTCAATGCGATTGCACAAAGCTTCGGTGCAAATTCCGACGTCAGCGCATTTTACAACACGTACGGGGTCACGTATGGCTATGTGTCAAACATACTGAATTGTGCCAAATCCAAACTGAATTTGCTCGAAACCTTTGCACCATGCACGTCGTATGTGTTTGACAATCACACGTTTACCATCGAGCAATACGATACCATTGTGCGCACGTACGACCCGCTGCAGATGTACGACAAGGATGCAAAAGTCAAATACATAGATGCGAAGCAAAAGACGTCTTCTGAGGCAATTGTACAGTCATGTAAACTTGATGACGGGATTTATATCTACACTCTGAAAGTGTCGGATACCACAATATCAGAGGTTACGTCGGATTTGATAGTTTTACAAGAGCAACTTCAAGACAGAGATATTACAGCAGAGCCACAAACAGACACCCCAGTGTTACCACGAATAGCACGCACAGTGGCAGACAAGTCAACACAGCTAGTGTATGATGTGACTAATGCATTGCGACCCTGGCAGACACTACAGGCAATGCTGCAATATGACCATGCAGGTGTTGTGCGCAAACTGAATGATTGGCTAATTGCAAAGGATTACCTGACTGAGTTTGCTACAAAACTACAAGTGTTGCACCAACATCATAAAGCGTACAAAACAGAAACGTACAATGAAAAATACAGCGAACTGATTATCAAATTTGCAAACAATGCAATGCGCTATCAAACAAAGTTGCTACATGACAGGTGTCAGTACAGTTACATGCAACAAACCACACAAAACATAACAGCTGGCGACGCGTCAGAGATGGCAAAAACAACAAACCTGACGTATTTGTCATCGGTATTGTTTGCAAAAGCACTTCCGGTACCAATAAGCTGCGATGAACAGAGGATACAATCGCAGTATGCTTTGATGCGCAATGCCATCAAAATGTCAAAAGTCACAAACTTGTACCACATGGACGTGCACGACAAGCAGCTCGCAACTGCCGATCAGTGGCAAACAGAGTCCGGGCTGGTGTATAGGTTTACCAGTGATTATCAAGTACAAACTGACAAGTTTGAGCAGAATTCAGTGTACAGCTTGCTCAGTCAATTTCTCGATCTACGCTGGCGTCAAGAGCACCAATACGGCGTGCTGGCTGACGTGTTTGCGGGGGATGCAATTGATGAAAATACTACTGATCAAAGAAATGCAGTCATACAAGAGATTATAAAAATTTTAAATCAGGGCACAATAGGAGACATACGAGATGCACATTTTGCTTTGTTTCAACAAGAAATAAACGCACGGTTAAAGGCCGCGTGCGTGACAGATATTATCCTGCTTTTAAACACGCTGATTATACGATTGAATGATTCTGTCACAAGTATTTGGTACAAAAGACACAAGGCTCCAATGCATCAAGCAAACGCGGTATTTGGTAGCAAACAAACAGGGCTCGACGCGGTATTTGGTAGCAAACAAACAGGGCTCGACGCGGTATTTGGTAGCAAACAAACAGAGCTCGAATACATCGAACGAACAAGAGACCGGTGTATGCACCTCGGCACCTTGTACAGTTACAATTTGATGCCAGATGAAAATTCGTTGAATGAAAGGCAGAACGTAGAAAACAATTTGTCTCAACGTGTAGCAAACATGACAGATGCTGTTATACAAGCTACAGATGAGGTGGCACAGACACTACATGAGTTGGCAACGGTGAACAGAGATTTCAAAACGTTGATCAAAGCAGCAGACGGCAACACGCCGTCCGGCAACACGCCGTCCGGCAACACGCCGTCCGGCACACTCAGCGACATTTACATAGCCAAAAAACGAGCAATTATTGAAGCTTATATTGCAGACAGAACATCTGAGAATGCGTATTCAGACAAGCAAGTCAAGTGCCTGCAACGATTTAAAGAAGATCAATGGACCAAGGAGGACGACTTGACTCTGTCGGGCAATGTTTCATGGGCGGATGCAACAGAGGACAGCGATGAAGAGCTTAATTTACCATTACTTGAGGAATTACCCACAACGCTGAATCGTACCGCGTCAGCTCCCCGATCTAAAAGTGCATCTGCTGTGCCAACAAAGCGTTCTGCTCCACTGTCACACACCAGTTTGCGGTCATTTGTATGGAAGATCGACACAGGAATACGCATTGTAAACTTCACGGGATCGTTAAAAGTTAGCGATTTGTTGGATAACTTTGCACAAGACGGTTTTGATTATAGTGTGTATACAAACGGCAATGAGCTAACCCCAGAAACGTCTTTGAAAGCCGATACGTTGTACTGTGTCATGCCATACAATCAGCTGCATTTGTCAAGACTGGGACGTTTGCTTGCAGAAGAAACTAACAATGCACGTGTGAAAACAAAGAAACTTCACGGTGCTATGGACAATTGTTTGTGCAGTTTACTGGAGCAAGGTTCGTATGATATTGAGCAGATGGACAAAGACAAAACTTTGTTCACAATGACAATGCACTGGTCTGACACGTTTGTACAAGCCAACAAGCAAATAGGTGCTGCATGTGACACTCTGATGCGCAATGTGAATGAATTACTGCCTCGTGCGAGCGTCCAACCCACTCACAGCCTGATCTACTTGGACTCTGTACCAGAAAACGAAGAGTTGCATCCACGTAACCGCACAGGTGTGTGGAACAGTCGGCTGCCCACATTTTCACTGGAGACAAGTTTAGGTGTGCCGCTTGAAACCCGTAGTACGTCCTTCTGGTCGGTTATATCCACACCAAGTACACCAGATGATCCTAATTCGTTTACGCCCTACGATGCGACAGAATTGATTTTTCAGATGCAAAAGTTTGCTGAGTTCAGTAGCAGTTTGAGCGGCGCACAGCTGACGAAACGAGCATGGAATTTGCTTCTGATGTACGAACCCACAATGGACTCCGAATCGTTCAAAGCGCTTGTCAATGCCTTGAGTGCGGAGCACACCGACAACGTAGCAAAACTGCAAGAAAGCCAAACAAGACTCCAAACTGCAATTGACGTTGCGCAATGCCTTCGCGAGAAGAAGTACACGACCAATTTCTACGAGTATGTACCTGTGCAGTACAAACTGCAATACTTGCAGCAGAAATCTCAACAGGAGTTATGCGAGACATTCCTTTGCGATCAGGACGTTGAGATGGAAATCTTTAAAATACGCGCCGATGCTGTGCAAATGCAAGACGGACTCCGTGCGCAGTTCCTCGACATTGTGACACGGTCGCATGTGTGCAATGTGTATCTGCATGTGCTTTGCAACGAATCAGCTGATGACAGCGCAGAACACAGAGCAGAGGTATGCAGCTGGTTTGACAATGTGCAGAAGGCAGAGCATCAGGGTGTACCTTGGATACAAAACGAGCACACGTCGTTTTCGTCACATGTGATCAATCACATTTTGAGCGGTGACTTCTTTGACGGTGATGCGACACCATTGTTAAATTACGTGCGCGCATCCGGCATCGACTTTTTGCGATACAAGAAACAATTGTTGGACAAACACAACACAGAATTAGCAGATGTATTACAAAAGCGAATTGATGCCCTCAATGCCACTCAAACAAAACTAAAGGGTTTGCAAACTAAATTCCATGACTTTCACACAAAATCGACCAAGGAGCAACATTTATTTCTATACAACATACTCTTGCCTGCCGAAGCACAGCACGACGACCAATTCGATGCACAGTCCGACTTTGATGAGCGGCAAGAAGCACAGTGGCTGTTGGAGGAAACAATTGCCTTGACCAAAAACAAAACGCGTGGTAATGCTGTTACAAAGGAGCAGTCTGAGTATCTCAACGAGTTGACAAAGCTGAAACAAACCATGGAAACGTCCCAAAGCACAGCAAACAATAACAACCGACAAACTTTGGCAGTGCAAATCCAGGAAAACGATCGAAAAATAAACGAACTGAGGGGTTCGTTGCAATTTGAAACACAAATGCAAACTTCATACAAAAGTTGTGCTCAGACGCTCAACAACATGCTTAAAATTGTGCCCAATTCCACTGATTCTATGCACAAATGCGTGCCAATCATGGCAACACAGATTCAAGGGTGTTGGCAAACAGCACGGTTGTGTCAGCAAAGAGCCCAGCATTTGCTTTGTAACGAGTGTACGTACACGTGCACCATTGCAGACAATAAGTTTAATTTTATTTTGCCTGACAATCACGAGCATCTGGAAGCATGTTTGTCCTCTCAATTGAAATACAAAGCTAGGGTGGTTTCAACAAGAGAGCCCAAGCCCGATGCCAAAAAGATTGCAGCAATGTCAGCTGCTGAGTGTGAAGTAGCATTGGAAGCCATGTCAGTTGACGACTTGGATGTGGTAATAGCAGAAGCAGATGCTAAAGCAGCCAGGCTTCGAGTAGAGGGCAAGGATGCTGAGGCAGATGTGCTGCTGAAGAGTGCTGCTGAGATGAAGAAAAAGCGGAGTGTAAAGGTGAAAGCTAGGGTGGTTTTA
>Ga0255759_10001007_pt1 | contig 25395 bp, 43 predicted proteins | sample 101ome_20_FD_179959 | JGI IMG/M metagenome (GOLD analysis project Ga0255759, IMG submission 179959) | Coastal salt marsh microbial communities from the Groves Creek Marsh, Skidaway Island, Georgia - 101404AT metaG (version 2) | ecosystem: Environmental > Aquatic > Marine > Intertidal zone >...
ATTATTGTTTTAAGAAATGATTGTGCTACACCACCAGATGGAAAAGTAAAAGTTGGTAATGATTATATTGATTCTTGGAATCACCCAACATTAGCACAACCAACCCAAGCACAATTAGATGCGATTGGAGATTAAATGAGCACATTAAAAGTTGATACATTACAAAATTCAGTTGGTGAAAATTTAGTTTTTGGTAACAAAAATTTGCTCATCAATGGCTCACAAAGTGTCTGGCAAAGAAGCACCTCAACCTCTGTTAGCACAGATACATATTCAACAGTTGATAGATGGAAAACAAGAGTAAATAGCATGGGTGCATTTACAATATCTCGTTCTACAGATGTTCCATCAGGACAAGGGTTTGGTTATTCTACAAAATGGGATTGCACAACAGCAGATGCAAGTCCAGCAGCTAGTGATAATATTGTTTTTGAACAAAGAATCGAAGGTCAAAATCTGCAACACATTCTAAAAGGTGATAGTTCAAATGCAAAAAAACTTACTTTGAGTTTTTGGATTAAAACCAACAAAACTGGAACTTACATTTGTGAATTAATTGACATTGATAACTCAAGAAATATATCTAAATCATTTACAATCAGCTCTAGTAGCACATGGGAAAAAATAACCTTAACATATGATGGTGACACTACAGGAACACTTGATAATGATAATGCGTTTTCATTTGGAGTAATGATTTGGTTTGGGGCTGGTTCTGATTTTACAACAGGAACTTTACAAACATCATGGGGAACAGTTGGAACAAATAGAGCAGTAGGTGTTGTAAACCTAGCAGATTCAACAAGTAATGAGTTATATATTACAGGGATTCAATTAGAAGTTGGAAGTAAAGCAACAGATTTTGAGTTTGAGTCATATGAAAGAACTTTAAGTAGATGTCAAAGATATTATTTACAGTCTTGGGAATTAAGCACAGGAATATTAAACCTTAAGGGTGCATCAATTTATAATGGCACAGTTGATGGGGCTGGAGCTATTTATGTGTGGGTTCCTTTTTCTTCAGCATTAAGGTCATCACCAACTGTAGTTACTTACTCAAGCTCTACTGGCACATCAGGAAAATGGATAGGTAATCGTTCTGGTTCAGGCTCTTCCGACCGCACAACAAGCAGTCCAAATACATCACCTAAAAGTTTTTATATGAATGTATCAGTAGGTGGTGTTCATGTAGCTTGTCAAGTTTATGGTCATTGGTCTGCTGATGCAGAATTATAGGAGTTAATATGAATATTACATCAGCACAATATGTGCAAGATTTAAATGGAAATAATGCAACAATCAAAGCAACAATAGATAATGTTATATGTTTTGTTCCAATACAAGTTGGCAACAGACACTATGATGAAATCATGCGTCAAGTAGATGCTGGAACTTTAACGATAAGCCCAGCTGACGAATGAACATTCAAGAGTTAGAGAAACACTTTGCCAAGCATGAGGCAGTCTGTGAAGAAAGATGGACAGAAACAATCTTGAGAATAAAAAGAATCGAACACATCATGATAGCTGGTGCTGGTGCAATTATTATTTTGTTGTTGTCTATAGTATTACGAATGGGGTGATGAGATCGATCCAGTAACTGCTATGGCAGTAGCGACATCTGCTATTAAAGGTATTAAGACTGGAATCAAACTAGCCAAAGACACTAGCGAGATAGCCAAAGAGCTAGACAAATTCTTCCAAGCAAAGAATGTCATTGAGGAAGAAGCAAAGAAAGAACAAGAGAACTCAAAGAAAAGAAAGTCTGTCAACCAACAGGCAATGGCTAATGTTCTCAACAGAAAGAAACTACGAGAAGCAGAAAAGCAACTGAAAGAATCCATGTATTGGTCTGGACAAGCCGACCTTTGGAATGAGCTAGTCAAGGAGAGATCACGACTACGAAAGGAACAAGCTGAAGCAGATGAGAAAGCAAAATATAGAAAAAGAGTTATCCTTGAGAGGATTAGGGATGGATTTGTTATCACAGGTTTATTATCATTTACATCATGGATAATCGTAACCCTGATAGAAATGATAATGGGCAAGGGGAAGTAATGGATAAAATTTTTTTCTACATTATCCTAGCTTTTTTCTTTTGTTTTGTAACAGCTGCAACCATTCTTTGGATTGATAATTTATTATGTAAAGGAGTATAACTATGCCACTACCTAGCTTACTAACACCACTAATTGGAAAAGGACTGAACATGGTAGCCAATGCTGTAGCTGTCAAAGGTAAGTCTTGGCTCAAAGAAAAGACTGGAGTTGATCTGTCATCCAGTACACTCTCAAGTGAGGATGAGATGAAGCTCAAACAGTTTCAAATACAGAATGAAACAGAACTCATTAAGATTAGATTAGAAGAAAAGAAAATAGATTTTCAAGAATTAGAAAGCTCGAATCAGGCTATCACGCAGAGATGGGCTGCTGACATGGCATCTGATTCGTGGCTCTCTAAAAATATTAGACCACTATCTTTAATAGCAATCTTTGTAGGATACTTCCTCTTTGCTATGATGAGTGCCTTTGGATTAGATGCTAATGAAAGTTATGTCAGTCTACTTGGACAATGGGGTATGCTTATCATGGGTGCATACTTTGGTGGTCGATCATTAGAAAAAGTAATTGAACTAAGGAACAAGAAATGAATTTAAGTAAACACTTTAAGCTAGAGGAATTTACTCGTAGTCAGACAGCTAAAAGAAATAACATTGATAACAGTCCAGATGAAGGTAGTCTGTATAACTTAAAAAGATTAGCAACTGAGCTAGAAAAAGTCAGAGAGTTATTGCAAAAACCTATCACAATTACATCAGGGTTTAGATGTTTGGATTTAAATAGAAAACTTGGGAGTAAAGACACATCCTCTCATGTAGTTGGATGTGCTGCTGACTTTGTTGTGAGTGGCTACACAGTCAAGGAAGTAGTGCAGATAATTAAAGATAGCTACATCAGACCAGATCAAGCCATAGCAGAGTATGATGAATGGATCCACTTTTCTATCAGTAAACATTCAGGTGAAGAACCAAGAGAGATGTATCTAACTATTGATAAGTCAGGCACAAGAGAGTTTTCAATCGCATAAAAAAAAGGAGTTCCGAAGAACCCCTTCTTTCAACTTTAAAAGGTAGAAAAAATTAATCGCCAAATACATTGGCTCGTTTTTCTTTATCAAACTCAGTCAGTTTATCATCATTCATAATGCGTTTCAACATGTTTTGTACTGTTGGTTGCTTAATACCTAATGCTTCTGCTAACTCCTTTTGTGATGGTCTTCTACCATGTTGCTCTCTAAACTTATGATATGCTTCCATCAAGTCTAGTTGTTTACTCGTCAACATCATCATCTCCTTTTGTACCTACATTTAATTGTATCTTCTTGAGTGTGGGTAGTTCATCTATCCATTCAGCATTAGTTTTGTAGAGTTGAGCTACCTTCTTATCTTTCTCACTATCCTCTAGCTTGGGTGATCCTTTGATCTTTCCTACTAAAGATTTGTACTTAGCAATCCTATCATCAGAGTCACTACACATAATTGGATTAGAGTTTGGTATTTGAATTTGAAATTCAGTTGAAACCTCTTGAGGTGGCTCGGTGATTACTTCAGCTTTGGTAGTTAATTTATCAAGAGGATTCTTTGGTGTGATGTCTTTTTGTTGTGGATAGTCTTGAGCTTCTTCAATAGTAATAACACCCTTCAGAGCATCAGGGAAACTATCACGCAAAGCAAAACCTCTTGCTCTCATTTGTAGCATACGATCAGGATACTGTGTCCATGGTCCTTGCTTACCCCATAGTCTAGCTGACTTGGCATCAGTTACAGAGAATGTTCGTTTGGTTTCCTCTACTTCTTCACCATACTTTCGCTTGACTACACAATAAGCTGTCTTGTTTTCTCCTTCACCTTCTACCCATTCTGTTACACCCATACATCTACTATCATTCTTAACAAGGGCAAGAGCTGCATCACCATAAATGCTTGGCTTACCATTAATCACAGCTATGTTTTGCAGTGCTTGTAGTGGTGGAAGTCCTATCTCATACCCCCATTGTATTGCTACAAGTATATCATTTGGCTTACTTCTATATTGTGTTGGACACATACCAGAAGCTGATATCATCTTTGAAAATTCCATAGCTTCAGTCATGTTGGTTGGTGCTAGTGTTATAGATTTACTCATAATTTTTTCTCCTTAATTGTTAAAGTTTTTTGTCGTATTGAATAGGCATCCTTAGCTGGTACAATCTTTTCAGGTTGTGCTTTGTAGTTTCGCATACCCCACTTGATGTCGTAATTCATGGTGGTTGCTACACCATAGTCTTGCATCATGTCTTTAAGTTGTGCTTCGGCTTTGTCTATTTGATCTTGGAAAAACTTGATCTGCGTTTTAGCTGTTGCAATAAGTTCACAATGTTTATCTGCATCTGTTTCTAGGTGCAAAGGTTTCTCAAGTTCTTTTGCTTCAGGGTAAGTATTATTAGCATCAGCTGAATTAGATGATGGATACTCTAGTAACTCACCTGTTTCTTTGTAGTGGTCTATCTTGTTTTGAAACTTTACAACAGCTTCAGCAATCTTTGTTTGTGTGTCGTAGTGTGGTTCAAAAATATAGACAGCTAACTTTCTGTTTTGATGCAGCACAGCAACAGCACCCCACTTCGCACCTTGCTCACTACTACACATCATCTGCCCTTGAAGTTGTATTACCCCTCTATGTAGTGGTAGTTCTTCAGGATTGAAAGCATCATTCGTTGTCTTAGCTTCAACTGGTCCGAATCCATCAAGTCGTATTTCGCCTGATTCATTCATGACATAAACATCTTCTTCAGCATTTGTTTTTATAATCTGACCAGTCGCTTGAGCATAGCCATCTAAACTACAACCCAATGGAAGAAGGTGGTGTTTGTAGGGTTTGTCAACCTCGCATGAAAAGGTATCCATTCTTAGTTTTGCGAACGCAGAATTTAGGATGTAATTTTCGAGTAGGTTTCCAACATCCATTGGGATCGTTGAAGGTCGCTCGGTGATTATGTTATCTAAACTTTCAACACTTTTTCTTAACTCCTCGTTTGGTGTGCTGTAAGGTGACACCCCCAAAAGACCTGGTAACCTCGAAGCACTCATTAAAGTATTATCTGTTAATTTTCCTACCATTGTTATTTTCTCCTTATTTAAAATGAAAACATTGTGGCTACAAAAAACCAAAATAAAATTATGGTAATCAAAGCACCTACACAATATTTTGAGTAATATAAAAAATTGTTAATTAATTTTAATCTTCTAACCCTTCTTGAATATTTCCCAGGGTTTATAAAAGATTCTGCATTTGTATAATTTTTTTCATCGTTTGGCATAAATTACCCCCTTTATATGTTTGTATTTAAATTTGGGGTATATCTTACCATCATAATTATATGATCGTTCAATGTACCCCCTTTAAATGCTGTTAAAACAGATATGATATTATTCTTATATTACTTTCCACCCTCAAGATAGGCTTTTATCTCATTGGCTGGGATTAATTTAATAAAATCAAAATAAATTAATAAATCTGCTTCTCTTATTGCTTTAACTTTTATTTTTTCATCATTGTTTTTTTGTTTCAGATCAATTAAAAAGCATGGACAAAAAATGTTATCGTCAACTTTAAAGCTTTCATTGTATGGGATAGCTAACATTGATTTAAATTTGTTTCTATTTCCTCTTTTGGCTTTAAATAAAAAATGATTATTACTTTTATTTTTTACTTTTAATATAAATTTGTTTTCCATTGTTTGATTTCCTTTTTAGTTGATTGATTAATTAAGATACTGTTAAGTTTTTAATGTGATCATCTTGTAATTCAATGCCATAGTCATCAAGGAATTGTTCCTTTAACATCTTTAAATATTCCTCTTTTGAATATGCTTTTATCTGATTATTAGAAAAGCTGATATAGATATCACAATCAAAAGACTTAAGATTTTTTTCCATGTTTGATCTCCTATAAAGTTAATAGATAAATAATTGGTGCAATTATAATAATAATAAATACTAATAAAAAAAGAGCTGGAATCATGTTATAAGACTCCAGCTATTTCGTTTCGGCTTGTCATGTTGTAGAACATATCGTTGTAACCCATAACAAAGTAGTACATTGCTAAGTTATTTTTAAAGGCTTTGAAATCACTATTATTAATAGTAATTTTTGGACAATAATAATTGTTAGCAAATCTTATTTTAATATCTGGGTATTCATTCTTGCTTGTATCTACATTAAAATTAAATAATCCAAACTTTACAATATGATGTATAAATGTAATAAACTGATTGCAGATATATTCTTTATTTAAAAAAGAATCGTCAGTATATCTAAGAGAACCTACAAAAAATTTATCTTTTAAAAATTGATGTTTAATTTCTCTGTGCTTATCTGATAATTCCATGACCTTGTCATATGGAATTTTTTTATCAAAGTATTCTTGAAGGCAAGAATTAAATTCAAACTCTTGAGTGTCTAATAAAATCATTAATTCTTTTGTGTTTGTTTTCATTTGTTTTTTCTCCTTTGTTTAGTTGTTTAAATAAATAATTCTTTTATCATGAAGCCAAACATAACCCCACCGAACAAGCCAACAGACAAAGGCGAGAAGATCAGGGACAGAAAAGCCATCATAATTATTGTTAAGCCTGAAAACATGAAAGTAAAATAAAACATTGTTTGGTTTCCTTTTGTTGAGTTGATAAAAAAGGGCGATTACTCGCCCATTAAAAATTGTAATTCTTCTATTTTAGATTTATATAATCGTATCTCACCTTTTAAAATATCTTTATGGCATAAAAGATTAGTGTCTTTTAGTGTGCGTTCCTTGGTTCTGATAGAAGTTTTAAAATATTCTATTCTTTTTTTAATTTTTCTTTTAAAACTACTAATCCCTTCAGCTTTTCCAACTAAATGAGCATTATCTAATAACTCATTAAATTCTGTAGACTGTTGCATTTCAATATACTTTGAAAGCTCCATTGGTTTAGTGTTTGTTTGTGTTGTCATGTTTGTACTCCTATTAAAGTTAGTAACCACTAACATTAGTGGCTGTTTTGTTTCGATGGGTTAATATTAAAATGATATCGTTGAATTAGTCAATAGATAAATATAATTAAATATAGCTAATAATATTAAATGCTTGATATTAAAGCGATATTTTTTTATAGTTAATAAACTTTTAAAGGGGGAACAATGGAACAATTAAAAAATGTAGTTGATTTTAAACTGCCGAAAAAAAAGAAAATAAAAGAGCAGCTCGAGCCAATGAAAGATAATAGGAAATTTGTTGTCTTTCCTTTATGGGTGTTTCAAGAGTTGGAATTAACAGCCAAACAATTAAAGGTGCTGGGGTTATTGTGTTCGTACTGTAACAGGGCTGGTATTACATGGGTAAGCCATGCCAAGATAGGACAAGATTGTAATCCACCAGTAAGTAAGCAATCTATTCAGCTGTTTATGAAACGATTTAAAAAGCTTGGCATAATTGAAGTAATTGGAAAGCATAAGCAGTATAATAAAGGGGAAACAATAAGAGTTATATTCGACAAGGAATTAAGTCTTGATGATGTAATCAGTGCAACCAATGACGGACAAGAGGAAAACAAATTCCCTGAGATGATCAAGAAAGAAAGAGAAGAAGTTTTATCAGGTCCAAAAGTGGAGGACATTCCCATTGATGATTCACACCAACCAATGGAAACATTCACAAAAGAAGAACTCGAAACAAATAGGAGAAGGATCAACCTATTAAAAAAAGCAGTAAGAACCGATAGCACCATCAGGAAAGGAGGACTCAATAAAATAGAAGTTGATCAACATTATATGGGATTATTAAAGGAGGACATCGAATTGAGTAAGAAAAAGAAAGAAACACCGACAAGGTCAGACAACAAAAAGACTAAAAAGGCGACAAGGTCTAAGAGTTCACCGACAAGGTTTGAAGGTGTTACCGACAAGGTTCAAAGAGCTTGTCTAAACACAAGTAACATATTAACAATAGATATATTAATAGATATATATAATAAATACATTAATGGTTATCTTATGGTTGGACAAGTTCCGAAGATCACCGAAGAAGATATGAAAGCATCTGAAATGCTAATCAATGCTGGAATGACTGAGGAACAATTCAGGAAAACTATTGAAACAATAAAAGAATATAAACCTTTAGCAGATATTCTATTAGAAGTAACAAACAAATATAGCTTTTAAACTTATCAGAAGGGGTACAGGTTCAATTATCTTTTTAATTTAATAGAAAGGCTAAGGGGGTGGTGTTTGTGTAGCAAGAAGGGCATTTAAAAAGGTATAATGTCTGCGTATGTTTACATTTTATTTTATTTGTATGCGTGTTGGCTTTCAGTCGCAGAAAAAAAAAGCATATGTTTGGGGGGTGCCAGTCACCCTTATCGTATATGTCCACCACATAAATTTTTTCCAATAATCCCTTGTAAAGTAAAATGATATCATATATCATAGTGATATTAACAATCACTTATAGGGGAAACACTTATGGCATACGAACACAAAGCTGGATATGGTGCAGCATTTAAGAACGACAAGAAGGTAGAGGATTGGCACTCTGATTACAGGGGTAAGATCATGTGTCACGACAACAAGTTGTATTATCTTGACATTACTGTAAAGACATCTAAGGCTGGTACGAAGTTCTTTTCTGTAAAGATAGGTAATGAGGTAGCTGATCAACCTAATGCAACAGTACATCCATCACATCAACCAGCACCGAAGAGTGTCGATGAGATGGCAGATGACTTACCATTCTAATGTGTCGAAATAGAAACCCTATACTAGGGTTTTTCGATTTTTCGACATTTAACAAAAAGGGGAAAGATATGGAATTAAAACTAAAACAAGAAGAATTTATTTATACAATCAACGATGTTAGGAAAGTATCTGATACAACGAGCCAGACTGAAGCTAGGAATGGTTCTTCGCATTATACTGTCATAACAACTGTTGAGAATGTTTTGGATATTAATATACAAGAAAACTTGAGGATTGGATATTCCAATCGTGAGTCAGCAAAAAAAGTAAATAGAGTGCACCGAGATATTATCAGCTCTTTTAAAGATAATAAACAAAGGTTTATTCAAAAACATAGTGGCTTTACTGTGCTGTGTGACTCTTTGAAAGTAAATGGTACTGCTGTATTTTTGAGGAACGCATCGCTTGTCAATGGTGCTCAAACGCAACAGCTTATTAAAGATTATATAGAGGAAACTCCAGATGATATAGCAGCTCGAAAAACAGAAGTACGAGTTGAGCTCATCGTAGAAAAGAATGATCGACAACGCATTGATATTGCTATTTCCAGAAATAATTCAGTCAATGTACAGTCCATCTCTAAGTTAGGGAAACAAGGATACTTTGATTATTTAGAAGATGGTGTTAAAAAGATTTTAGGTAAAGATGCTGATATACAAAAGAGTGAAACGCAAAAAGCTATTTCAACCGAGAAGCTCATTCAAGTTGTAAAAATTATGTGTCCTCATAAGCTGAATCCAAAGTTAAGAGATGCACCAGACCAAGCCTATCGTAATAGAAAATCTAATGTTACTGAGTATCAGAAGATGGTAGATAATAATGGAAAAGACAATCCAGAGCTCTTTGAGTTTTATAACAGCTTTTGTGGTGTTGCTTGGCGAGAGTTCAAGAAATGGTCAACAATGCCAGAGTGGGTTAAGGTGCGAAACAGGCATGAAAATTATTATAAGCTGGGAAGCTATAACGAAAAGGATAATACTATAGAAATTAAGTTAAGCATTGTATTACCACTTCTTTATGGATTGACACCTTTTATAAAGAAAATAAATAATACTTGGGATATTGTCTATCCAGAGAATTTTGATGCTAAAAAGTATATTAAGTATATTGCAAAATTGTACAAAGATAATGGATGTGACGCACAGGATTTTGGCAGAAACCAGCAAATGTACTTGAATTTATTTGTCTACAATACAGATATGCTATGAAACAAAAATGTTATTACTGTCAGCATTTTTCTACAGATAAACCAGAAGGTGTTGTGTTTTGCAATTTACATAAACGAGAAGTAAAAAGGGGATGCAAGTTCTTTGTGAGAGAACCTGGATCAGATGATGATTTAACCAATGAGGAAAGAGAGAAGTTATATGGAAGCTCTACTGGTACGACTTAGACCTGAAACTAAGGCTTTGTTGGAAAAAGAAAAAGATAAGACTGGTCTATCTATGTCACGCATTATAGATTTGCACATCAATGAGTATTTGAGTGAGAAGCATAGAACAGTCAATGACAAGATCGACAAAATGATGTATGGATCGACAAGATGATTAATTCACGAACCAAGGGTGCAGCTGGAGAAAGAGAACTCGCAAAGATTCTATCTGAGGAACTCAATATCAAAGTCAATCGTAAACTCGACCAAGCAAGAGAAGGTGGAGATGATATGCAGATTGGCAAGTTTCGTATAGAAGTAAAAAGACGAGAGAAGCTGCAACCTGATAAGTGGATGGAACAAGTGGAGAAGTGTGCTGAAGTTGGAGAGTTTGGAGTGGTAGCTTACAGACGCAATGGACAGAAGTGGAGATGGATTATACCACATGACTTGATGATACAAGTGTTAAGGGATAATATTGATGGGTAATGAAACTTATGATAAGGCAAGACGAGCTGAAGAAAATGTAACCAAGCAAAAGTTCTGCACCAACTGTCAGAAAAGAAGATCAATAGATGGTGGTGTGGTTTTTAGAAGTGGAAGGATTGCACGATGGAAGTGTAAGACTTGTGCTGCTAGAGAAATGGAGAGGAGAAACCATGCGAATACTAGAAAAGATATTGGATGATATAGATAACTTTGAATTAGATATATTTCACATACTTTTACTGATATTAAGTGGATTGATGTTTGTGTTTATGTTGACTATGTTTAGTGCATCATATGATTCGGAGATAAAGCGATATGGAGAAAGAGCAGCCACCTATAGGGAAATTGCAGAGCATTTACGAGATTATAAAGAAGACAAGCTATGGCAAGAGTATGAGGTCGTGGAGTGAGGAATATAAAACATATACCTATGCTAAAGATTTATTTATTCGATTTAAAAATGGCAAGGAAAGACGAGATCACCTATACAGGATAAGGGAGTTACATGGCAGAGATAGAGAGAAGCTTATACGAGATGAATTACAGAGAATATATTTAGCAGAGCATGACAAAAAAAACAAAGAGTCCTAATCACATACCTAGTTTAAAGAACTGGGGTGGTGTGCGTTCTATTCAAAGTAAACTCAAGCGATCCAATACTTTGATTCACAATAGAGAAGCTGTCGCTTATGAGTTACTCTGTATGGCAAATACCAAGATTACTGATGTGATGTCGTGGGATGAGAACAACAAAGTTGTCATCAAAGCATCAAGTAAGATACCAGAACACGCACTTCGTGCTATAAAGAATATTAAGATTAGACGAGATAAAGATGGCAATGAAACACTTGAGCTAGAGTTCTTTGACAAAGTACAAGTGCTTCGTCTACTTGCTAAAGCATCTGGTTTACTTGATAGTCCTGAGAATGAAGATAAGCCAAGTGTAATTGGTATTAATGTAAAAGCACCAGAGGTAATAGACAATGACGAAAAGTAAAAGTGTTTTGTATCAACCATCAACAAGCCAAGTGGAAAAGATTTTAGATGAAACTCTTGGCATCAAGTTATGTAATAGATGTAAATCAAAGATTAGTCATATAGAGCCATGTATTGGTGCTGCTAAAGAAAAAGGATATTGTTATAGATGTTGGAAGATTTGTTATGGCAGAGATGAGCAATACTAAGCAAGTCAAAGGGGATCATTATAAGACCATGACTATGCAACCATGGGATTTTATTATTGAAAATAAACTACCTTATTGTGAAGGAAATATTATAAAATACATTTGTCGCTACAAGTCAAAAGGTGGCATAGATGATCTTGAGAAAGCAAAACATTACTTGGAGAAACTAATTGAAATCGAAGGCAGAAAAAACTGCACCTGGTGACATAGGTGGATTAAACCTAGACTTTTCTACTTCCCCTGTTATCTGGAAGTTTCTTCGATCCAATAACTTTGTACGAGGGGTGGTAGGACCAGTAGGTAGTGGTAAATCCTATGCGTGTGCAGCTGAGATCATGATGAGAGCTGTCAGACAAAAGCCATCTCCTATTGATGGTATTAAGTATTCTCGTTTTGTAATAGTTAGAAACTCATATCCTGAATTAAAAACAACGACCATTAAGACATGGCAAGAGATATTCCCTGAAAATGTTTTTGGTCCGATGCATTGGACACCACCCATTTCACATCACATTCGCCTACCAAGTAGAGGTGATGCCCATGGAATAGACTGCGAAGTTATATTCTTAGCATTGGACCAGCCCAAAGATGTTAGAAAACTTTTATCTCTTGAACTCACAGGTGCGTGGGTAAACGAAGCAAGAGAGTTGCCTAAAGCTGTGATTGATGGACTAACACATCGTGTTGGTAGATATCCAACGAAAAGAGATGGTGGACCAACATGGTATGGAATATGGATGGATACTAACCCAATGGATGATGACCATTGGTGGTTTAGGTTAGCCAAGAAAGAAAAGCTAACAGGAAAATTTGGATGGAAGTTTTTTGAACAACCAGGTGGAGTTGTTGAAGTGCCACCAGATGTCTTACCAGACAACCCAGAAGCAAACGACCATATCTTTGCTAGTGGGAGGTGGTGGAAGCTGAACCCCCTTGCTGAAAATATCAACAACTTACCATCTGGCTACTATATGCAAATGCTAGGTGGAAAGAACTTAGATTGGGTACGATGCTATGCTGAAGGTAAATATACTTATGTGCAAGAAGGGAAACCTGTTTGGCATGAGTACGATGATATGTTAATGTCAGGTGATGTAGAATACGATCCTAACCTTCCAATTCAAATAGGACTGGACTTCGGATTAACACCAGCAGCTGTAATTGGGCAAAGACTCAACAATGGTAGGTGGATTGTTCTACACGAAATCGTAACCTTTGACATGGGATTGGAAAGGTTTGGTAATCAGTTATTAGCTGAGTTAAATGGGAAGTTCCCTAAAGCTCAACTGATGGTATGGGGTGATCCAGCTGGTTTAGCTAGAGATGCTATCTATGAAGTAACAGCATTTGACCATTTGAAAACTCTAGGTCTAAATGCACAACCTACTCATTCTAACAAATTTATGGTTAGACGAGAAGCAGCAGCTGCACCAATGCTAAGACTGGTAGAAGGTAAACCAGGTTTAATTATTTCAAGAGAATGTAAACTCCTTCGTAAATCACTTGCTGGTGGATATCACTTTAAACGACTAGCTATAGGTGCTGGTCAAGAACGATTCAAAGATTCTCCTAACAAGAATGAACATTCGCACATTGGTGATGCTTTTGGTTACTTACTGCTTGGTGGTGGGGAACATAAACGCATGACACGATCAGGATTGAATAAGAATACCTTTATTGCTCAGACTGTAGCAAATACAGACTTTGATGTATTCACATCTCTTTGATGAATTAAATAAGAAAAAACCTAATGGTGTATTCTTTATGCCATTTAGCTCAGTTCATTATGAAGCAATGAACATTACCCAACAAGATTTAGTAGCTCAATCTCAATATCTTAATATCGGAGAAAGATTAGAGTGGCAAAGTGAAGTTGGATTTTGTGCTACTGTTTTTCTACATTTAAATCCTGTAATGGTGTTTGGTATCGTTCCGATATGGAATGGGGTAGCTGAAGCATGGATGATTGCAGATGATAAGATAAGAAACAAACCTTACACCCTTACAAAATACTCAAAGCGATTTATTGATATAGTTCCGATATCCCTTGCATTGCATCGCCTACAGATAACGGTTAGAATCCGAGATAAGAGGGCAGTATCTTGGGCAAGATTTCTTGGCTTTACTGAAGAAGGAATATTGAGAGGATATGGTCCAGACAAAGCTAACTATTACATGATGAGGAAATAACTATGGGTGGTATTCTCGGAGGTGGTGGTGGTGGAGGTAGTAACTCTGCTGCTATCAAAGCACAAGAAAAAGAATTAGAGCAACAAAAATTAGAAGCTGAAGCTAGAAGAAAAGAGCTAGATGAGGAAAAAAGAATTATGGCAGAAGAAGAAGCTGCTAAGTTAGCTTCAGTAAAGAAACGAGGAAGAAGGGCATTACTTGCAAAAGCAAGATTCGGTACTGCTCAAACTGACGACCAAGGTATGCAATCAAAGCTTGGTGGCGATTCACAAACAGTATAGGAGAATAGTATGCCTTATGGTAAAGGAACATATGGTTCAAAAGTAGGTAGACCAAAGAAAAAGAAAACTATGAATGGTGCAGTTCGTCAGGTTATGAAGGAATATAAGACTGGAAAACTCAAGTCTGGCTCTGGTGCTGTAGTAAAAAGCAAAGATCAAGCTATGGCAATAGCTATGGCTAAGTCACGCAAGAGTGCATAGTGGCAAAGTCTACTGTTAATAAAGCTGGTAATTATACCAATCCTAAAATGCGTAAAGCTATTTTTAACCAAATCAAAGCTGGTGGCAAAGGTGGAAAACCTGGTCAATGGTCAGCTCGTAAAGCTCAGATGTTAGCTAAGACTTACAAAGCTAGAGGTGGTGGGTATACATCGTGAAGGAAAGTCAAGAAAGATTAGTTCGTTGGACTAAGCAAAAATGGCGAACTAAATCTGGTAAACCATCAACGCAAGGTCCAAAAGCAACTGGAGAAAGATATTTGCCAGAAGCTGCTATAAAAGCTATGTCTAGTTCTGAATATGCTCGTACTACAGCTGAGAAACGCAAAGGTACAAAAGCTGGTAAACAGTTTGTAAAACAACCTAAGAGTATAGCAAAGAAAACGAGTAGGTATACTTAATGCCAATAACTGTAACTAGAGAATCACTCAATACAAAAAGTATCCATAACAATCCAAGTTATGTTGATAAAGATAATATTCAGACTTTAGTATCTAGTGAAAAACCTATGCCTACAGTTGATATTAATCATTTACGATTACATGAAGGCAAAGGATTTTATTATAATAAATTATATCCTGATTCAGCTAAATTAGCATCTGGTGCAAGTATTGATGTAGCTATTGCATTTGCTAGTGGAGTGTATGCTCACTTACATGAGGATGTCGAAACTGGTGGGGATGCAGAGTTTTATATTTATTCAGGATCAGTTGTTACTGGTGGCACATCTGTTCCAGCACTTAACAGAAATTTTAATTCATCTAACACATCACAAAGTGCAATACTTCTTAATCCTACTGTAACAACATTAGGAACAGAAAAGTATGCTAGTTTTATTCCTGGTGGAACTGGAGGTGCATCTGCTGGTGCTGGAGGTAGAAGTTTTCAGTTTGTCTTAGCACCACTAACAACTTATTTATTTCGATTAACAAATGTCAATGGTGCAGCACACATGGCACATATAATTTTAACTTGGTATGAATAATGAGAAAAGAACATAAAGAAGAATCAGGTGGATTATCTGCAAAGGGTAGAAAATTTTATAATGCTCAAGGGATGAATTTAAAACCTGGAGTTAAAGGTAAAGCAGATACTCCTGAGAAGAAAAAAAGAAAAGGAATGTATTTAGTTAGAGCTTTTTCTAATCCTTCTGGTCCAATGAAGAATCCAAAAGGCGAATCAACTAGATTAGCTAAGTCGGCACATCCATGGGGTGAGCCAGTTCCACAAACAATAGCAGCAGCACATAAACTAGCAAGAAAAGGTAGAGGTTTATTGGCACAATACAAAGCACAGAAGGCAGCATAATTATGGCAGAGATGATGAGATTAACACCAGAACAAGTTTTAAAAAGACATGACATTGCTTTAAGTCGTAAAGAAGATTTTAGAGATTTATATGAAGATTGTTATGAGTTCGCACTACCACAAAGAAATTTATATGATGGTTACTATGAAGGTAAAGTAGGTGGTAGCAAGAAGATGGCTAGAGTGTTTGATTCTACTGCTATTAACTCAACACAACGATTTGCTAATCGTCTGCAATCTGGCATATTCCCACCACAAAGAAAGTGGTGTAGGTTAGAGCCAGGTCCAGATATTCCATTAGAAAGAAGATCAGAAGCTCAAGCAGCACTTGATGTTTATACAGAAAAAATGTTTTCAACACTCAAGCAAACAAACTTTGATATTGCTATGGGTGAGTTCTTACTTGATCTTGCAGTTGGTACAGCTGTGCTTATGATTCAACCAGGAGATGATAACTCCCCTATTAACTTTATTCCTGTTCCTCAGTTCTTAGTTTCTTTTGAAGAAGGTGCGAATGGTCAGGTAGATAATGTTTATCGAAGAATGAGAATGAAAGGTGAAGCCATCCAACAGCAATGGAAAGATGCAAAGATAGATGAGAAGCTACAAAGAAAGATAGATGAGAAACCAACAGAAGATGTGGATTTAATTGAAGCTACTATATTTGATGTTAAAAGAGGTGATTACTGTTACCATGTTATTCACAAGGAAAGTAAGTCTGAAATAGTTTATAGACGCATGAAGTATACTCCTTGGATTGTATCTCGATACATGAAAGTATCAGGTGAGATATATGGTAGAGGACCACTTGTTACTGCTATTGCAGATATCAAAACATTAAATAAAACATTAGAGCTATTACTTAAGAACGCATCACTTGCTATTGCTGGAGTATATACAGCAGCAGATGATGGAGTATTGAATCCAGCTACATTAAAGATTGTACCTGGTGCTATTATTCCTGTAGCAAGAAATGGTGGACCACAAGGAGAATCATTAAGACCACTACCAAGAGCTGGTGATTTTAATGTATCTCAGATTGTTATTAATGATTTAAGAATGAACATTAAGAGAGTCTTACTTGATGAGTCATTACCACCAGACAATATGTCAGCTCGTTCAGCAACAGAGATTGTTGAGAGAATGAAAGAATTATCACAGAATCTTGGTTCTGCATTTGGTAGATTAATTAATGAAACTATGATCCCACTTACAGCAAAGATATTGCAAGTTATGGATGATAGAGGATTGATTGACTTACCATTAAAAGTAAATGGACTAGAAGTGAAGATTAGTCCAGTAGCACCACTTGCTCAAGCTCAAAGTATGGAAGAAGTAAATGGTATTCTACAGTTTGCTCAGATTGCACAAGGTGCTGGACCTGAAGGTCAGATGATGCTTAAGGTAGGAGATATGTTAGATTATGTAGCTGATAAACTCAATGTACCAGCAAGTCTAATACTATCACCTCAAGAGAGAGCTATTCGTATGCAACAAGCACAGGAAATGGCTCAAATGGCAGCACAACAAAATCCTGAAGCTGCACAACAAGTAGTACAACAAGCAGTAGCTAAAGGAGTGTAAATGTCTGGGTGGGAAGATTTAGAACAACCAAAGAATAAAGAAATAAAAGATAATCAACAAATTATAGATGACCATAATAGATTGGTGCTTAGAGTATTCAAGGATGAAGATGGGATGAAATTACTTAACTGGCTTAAGCAAGTTTATTTAGATCAACCTGTTGCGATTCCTGGATCGGACTCTAGTCATGCGTATTACAGAGAAGGACAAAATAGTGTGGTTAGAGATATTTTTAATAGAATAGCGAAAGCGAGAAAATTATAATGGAGACAAATGAAAACCAACCCAGTAGTGAAGTTTCTCAAGAAACTCAGGAAGAATCTGGCTTATTGGATTCAGCGACCATTTCGCAAGAAGAAGATGAGAACCAGACAAACCCCCAAGCAGCAGAGATCGACCACAAAGAAGCGATCGAAGAAGAAGATGACGAACCCTTAGAAAGACCTGATTGGTATCCTGAGAACTTTTGGAATAGTGAAACAAGTGAGCCAGAGATTGAAAAGTTATCTAAGTCTTGGATGGATTTAAGGAAACAAATCTCACAAGGAAGTCACAAAGCACCTAAAGATGGCAAATACAATACTGAAGTTTTTGGTAGTATACCTGATGATGATCCTATTAAATCTCATGTTACATCATGGGCAAAAGAATATGGAATCAGTCAAGGTGCATTTGATGATTTAGTAGGTAAGGTTGTTGAAATGCAAGGTAATGAAGCACAAGTTGCACAACAATCATTAGAAGCAGAAAAGAAAGCTCTTGGTCCTAATGCTGACCAGATTATTAAAAATACTATTGATTGGGCTAATGGTCTAGTTAGAAAAGGTGTTTTAGGTGAGGATGATTTTGAGGAGTTTAAAATCATGGGTGGCACAGCAAAAGGGATAAAGGTTATTACAAAATTAAGAGAAGCATTTGAAGGAACAAGGATTCCAGTAAATTCTCAACCTGTTGATGGTATGCCTTCTAAGGAAGAACTCTATCAAATGGTTGGTAGCAAGGAATACAAAGAAAATCCAGCTTACAGACAAAAAGTTGAGAGGATGTTTCAACAAACATTTGGATAAACTAACTTTCCCCCAGGAAGTTTGGGAGTCTTCGGACTCCCTTTTTTTTGTTGCATTTTATTAAAAAAACCATTAGAAGAAAACTAAGGCATATTGATTTTATATCAACCCTTGTACTCAGTAAGACTGCGACTGGCTATCGTAAATAGCAAGTTAGAACCCAAAAGCAAATTTTGGCTTATTCCAACGAAAAAAACTTTACTTTAATTTTTTTTATTAGGAGTTAATATGGCAGTTTCATTATCTAATGCTTTCATTACTCTCTTTGATGCTGAAGTCAAACAAGCATACCAAGGTAAAGCACAGCTTGTTGGTGCAGTTAGACAAAGACGAGGAGTTGAAGGTTCAACAGTTAAGTTCCCAAAGATTGGGAAAGGTGTTGCTCAGTTAAGAGTTCCACAATCTGATGTTACACCACTTAATGTTTCATTTTCACAAGTAACTTGTACTCTTAGCGACTACAATGCAGCAGAGTATTCTGACATCTTTAATCAAGCTAAAGTTAATTTTGATGAAAGACAAGAGCTAGTTCAAGTTGTATCTAATGCAATTGGTAGAAGACAAGACCAGTTAATCTTAGATGCACTTAATGGTTCATCTACATCATTAACTGTATCTAATGATATTGGTGGTACAGATACTAATATGAATGTAGCCAAGCTAAGAGAAGCTAAGAAGTTGTTGGATACAAACAATGTTCCACCAACAGATAGACACATGATTATTCATGCTAATTCTTTAGCTTCTTTACTATCTGAAACTAGTGTAACAAGTGCAGACTTTAATACAGTTCGTGCATTAGTTGCTGGTGAGATTAACACATTCTTAGGATTTACTTTCCATGTACTTGGAGATAGATCAGAAGGTGGATTACCTATCGATGGTTCAAGCGACAGAACTCTTTATGCTTTCCATAAAGATGCAGTCGGTTATGGCGAAGGTATTGCAGCTAGAACTGAGATTAACTATGTTGCTGAGAAAACTTCTTTCTTAGTCAACTCTGTTTTCTCTGCTGGTTCAATAGCTATCGATGACGAAGGTATTGTTAAATTAACAGCTAGAGAATAAGGAGATAGAGAATGGCTTTTGACAAAACAGGATTCACTACTTATGGTGCATCAAAGAGTGGAAATGCAGTATCCTTATATGGTTACAGTACAGCAGATGCTATTGCTGATGTAAACACATCTGGCTACTTCAATGATCTTTCTGATACATTAGAAGTTGGTGATGTAATTTTATGCAGAACTTCAACTGGTGGCACTCAAGCATTGAGCTGGGTATATGTTGCAAGTAATGCTTCAGGTGTCGTTGATGTGACAGATGGTCTTACAATTACAGCAACTGACTCAGATTAATTTTCATCTATTAATCAAACCTAAGGGTAGTCTTATGGCTACCCTTTTGTCTTTATAAAGGGAAAGTATGGCAAGTGGAGATACAGCACTAGGAATTTGTTCAGACGCATTATTAATGATTGGTGCAAAATCAATCAGCTCATTTACAGAAGGAACTGATTCAGCAAATATTTGTGCTTCATTGTTTGAAGATATAAAGAAACAATCTCTTATGCAATATCCTTGGACATTTAGCTTTAAGAAAGTTCAAGTTGCAAGACTAGCTACTACCCCTACGACAGAATATACATACGAATATCAATTACCAAGTGATCGCATTGGTCCACCAAGGCAAGTGTTTATATCAAACACAGCTGGGCAAAGACCAATTAATGCTTATAGAATTTTACAAGACAAGTTGTTGACTAATGAAACAACTGTCTATGTTGACTATCAATATGATGTTGAACCATTTGAAATGCCTACTTACTTTGTACAGTTTTTAAAATATTACATGGCATGGCATTTATCCCTGCCTATTACAGATCAAACTGATAAAGCTGCATACTGGCAGTCAGTAGCTGTAGGAACACCAGGTGAGAATGGTAGAGGTGGCTACTTTAGAACAGCTATTAGTATTGATGGACAAACACAACCTAATAACTATATTGATGATTACTCGCTAATTGAGGTTCGTAATTAATGGCAAGATTTGTAAGTTTACAAACAAACTTTTCTACAGGTGAGCTTGATCCACTTCTTCGTGCAAGAGTAGATTTACAAGCATACACCAATGCACTAGAAGAATGTAATAACTTTGTGGTACAACCACAAGGTGGTATTCATCGTAGACCTGGTTCAAAGTATTTAGCATCGCTACCTAATACAGGTTCAGACTCTGTAGCTAATGGTAGTAGATTAGTATCATTTGAGTTTTCTACAAGTGATTCTTATATGTTAGTATTCACTCACAATAGAATGATTGTAGTCAAAAACAAACAAGTTATTACAGATATTAATGGTAGTGGTAATGATTATTTAGATACTAGCTCATTAGGATTAACTGGTACTATTGTTGAGAAAATGTGTTGGGTACAAAGTGCTGATACATTAATAGTAGTACAAGAAGATTTAGCACCTATAAAGATAGTAAGAGGTGCTGGAGATAGCAACTGGACAGCATCTGCTATTACATTTGATTCGATACCAAAATATGATTATGTACCAGCATCAAGCAATCCAACTGGAACAATTACTCCTAACAAAGTATCAGGCAATGTACAGATAACAGCAAGTAGTGGTGTATTTAGTGCATCTCATGTTGGTCAGTATATTAATGCTTCACCACAAGGTAGAGCAAAAATTGTGCAACGAGTAAGTTCAACTGTTGTAAAAGTCGTAACAGAGTTTCCATTTTTTGATACAAGTGCTATAGCTAGTGGAAGTTGGGAGTTAGAAACTGGATACGAAGCTGTATGGAGTGCCACAAGAGGATATCCTAGGACAGTAACATTTCATGAAGGTAGATTATTTTTTGGTGGTGTTAAGTCACGACCATCTACAGTCTTTGGTAGTAAGGTGGGATTGTTCTTTGACTTTGATCCAGAAGAAGGATTAGAAGATGATGCACTTGAAGCTACTCTTGATACATCTACTTTTAACAGTATTGTTGATATTACAAGTGGTCGTGATTTACAAATCTTTACTACTGGTGGTGAGTTCTATGTACCACAACAAGGTCTTGATCCTATCACTCCATTGAACTTTTTTATAAGAACTGCAACTCGTAATGGTGCAAAAGAAAATGTACGAGTGCAACAGTTAGAAACAGGAACTTTGTTTTTACAAAGACAAGGTAAATCATTAAGTGAGTTTGCTTTTACTGATACATCGTTATCATATATAACTACAAAAGTTAGTTTACTTAATGGACATTTACTTAAAAACCCTACAAATATAGCATTAAGAAAATCAGTTGCTACAGATGAGAATGATTTGTTACTTATTACAAATGCAGATGATGGAACGATGGCAGTCTATTCATTGCTTCGATCACAGAATGTAATAGCACCATCAGAATGGAATACAGATGGTAATTACTTAGATGTTGGAGTTGATATAACAACAATATATACTGTAGTTAAAAGAACGATTGATTCTACTGATTATTACTTTTTAGAGTATTTTGATGATGATATGTTAGTTGATAGTGCAGTAACTGGCACAACAGGTTCATCTGCAACTGTAGCACATTTAGATACAGCTACAGTAGATATTATCTTAGATGGTGCAGTTCAAACGCAACAAGCTGTATCAAGTAACACAGTTACATTTGCTAGAGCATCGACATCATCATTTCAAGTTGGGTTACCATTTACAACTAAGGCAGTTACTATGCCAGTAGAGTTAAGACTAGCAGTAGGAACACGATTAGGATTTAAGAAAAGAATAGTAGAGGTTAATGCTTTGGTGTTAAACTCACAACATATGAAGATTAATGGAACAAATATTCCTTTTAGAGCTTTAGGATCAGATATATTAGATGAAGCAGTACCAGCATTTACAGGCACTAAAACTCTACATGGAATACTTGGTTATACTGATGAAGGTAAAATAACCATTGAACAGGATGTACCATTGAAGCTAACACTTCTTGGTATGGAGTATAAAGTAGCAACACATCAAGGAACATAATATGGAAGCAGTCGCAGTTGGTTTAAAAATTTTTCAAGCAATAGCAGCTAGAAAACAAGCTAAAACAGAAGCTAAAATGATTGAGTTGCAAGGTCAGTTTGATAAGATAAAAACTCAACAAGCAGCATTAGATAAAGAAGAACAAGCTCTTGATGTTATAGATGAGCAAAGACGATTTAATGCAGCAGCATTTGCAAGAGCAGCAGCTGGTGGGGTAGATGCGTTTTCTGGTACAGCTCTAAATATAACTGTTCAAAATGCAACTGAAGCTGGTCAAGCATATCAAACTCTTATTAGACAAGCATCTACATTAGAAGGAAGTGCTGGATTCCAAGCTGGTCAAGCATTAGCTACAGCAGAGCAAACAAGACGAGCTGGTAATTTACAAGCAGTTGGTTATCTTGGTGAAGCTGCATATTATGGATCACAAACATAGGTTAATAATATGGCAGAACTTCCTTTAATAAAACCAGCAAGAGATTTACTTTCTAATACAAGTGTGCCTGTTGATTTACGACCAACTATTGCTGCGAGTCGTAGACAGAGTGAAGCTCTTAATTTTGCGTTAGATAAAATAACACAAGCTGTAACTGGTGTAGCTACTGCACAGAAAAAAAAGAAAGATCAAACTAATCAATTAATAGCAGATCAAGCATATAGTGAGCTTCAAAATAATGTAAATGCAGATGCTGCTACAATTAAAGAAAAAATTATTAATGGTGAAATTACTAATATTAGTGAGTTAAGTGTTGAAACAAATGCTCTGTATGGATATGCAAAAGCTCTTATAAGTTTTGATAGAAATTCTGCAATGAAACTTAATACATTAATTAGTGGTCATCATAAAAATTTTAGAGATGAATTATTTAAACAACAAAAATCTGCACGAAATGTAAGTCTAGATAGCAATTTTAATAAAGGAATTGATAGTTTGCCTAGTTATTTATCTTCTACTCTTAATAATTCTGCTTTAACTATTTCGGAAAAAATTAATGAAATACAAAATTTTCGAAATCTTTTAAAAGATAGTATTGATATTAGTTATGGTGATCAAACTGAAAAGAAAAAAACATTAAATACTAGAATTGATACCTTAACAAAACAAGAAACTGAGTTTTATATAACAAATACTATAACATCAGAAAAATGGTTAAAGGATAATAATCTTGAAAGAACAGATTTGTATGCTGCAATATTAACTGGCAAAGTTAAAGAGTTTAATGATTTAATTGGTGACAAAGCACAATATGCTGAAACTATAAGAAATATTGTCAACAATACTATACAGCAAGAACAAGCTCAAGACAAAGAATTTGTTTTAAATAAAAAACAAGAATTTTATGAGAAATTTAATGATTTAAAAAAGTTAATAAGAAAATCAAAAGAAGATGGAATTACACATGATGAAGCAACAGAGATTAATGATATAAAAGCTATACTTGATGAAAGTTTAACTCTTTTAGGTTTTGAAGATAAAGTTGCTCAAGGTTACAGAAAGTTTTTAGAAGAGCCAACTGAGATAGAAAATACTTTTGAATTTATAACTGCAATGAATAATAAAATTATAAATGGCGAAGTTGGGTTTAACGAAATTATGAGTATGGTTGTTGGTAATTTAATAAATGAAGAAGAAGCTAAATTATTTCAAACAACATATAACAATGTTATAGATAAAAATTTAACTGAAGATAGAAGATATATACAACGAGAATTTGGTGTGGTTGAAGCATCTATTGGTAGTTGGCAATATGATAATGTTTTTAAAAGATTTTTACCTTTAGCTTTAAATGAATATAGAGATGAGTTAGATAAATTAGAAAAAAAAGGGCTTCCTATTAATAGAAAGGAAGTTAGAGACGAAGTTATTAAAAAATATAAAACTATGCCATTAATGGAACAAGCTCAAGAAAATACAAATAAGATTGTTAAAATATTATCTGACATATTGGACAATCCAGAAGAGTTTGATTTTTATGGATTAAATGAAGAAGATCGTCAACCATTAGAAAATTTAAGAGAAGATGTTAAAAAATCTGGGCATTTAAATAAAGAATTTTTTGAAAAATATTATGGTCCAAAATTTGATAGTGAAACTTCAACAGAAGAACAAAAACAGCTTTATGCTGATATCATTAATGCAATTAATCAATATGACAAATTAGAGGAAGCTAGTAAAAGTGAGCAATAGTTATGAATGATATTATGTTCCCATCTATAGATAATGCTTTTGAAAAATATGAAGCAGAAACATTTGGTTTTAAAAAAAGAGCATTACAAAAATCAAAAGGTATGATGGCTCGATCTCAAGAAGCTGGTGCAGAAAGAGTTGTAAAAGAAATACAAGAAGCTGGTGGAGAAAAAATACCTTTACATATTTACGATAAATCCGATCCAATGGAGTATGCTAGATTTTTTGCTGATTTTGGGGTTGCTGTATTAGATATGGCAAAAGCACCAGTAAAAGGTGCTACTCAAGCATTTCTTGGCTTACCTGGTGATGTTGTTGAAATTTTAAACATAGTAGGTGGTGTAATGAATAAAAGTGCAACTGTACAAGAATATTCAGAGATTGGTAAAAAGTTTTTAAAAATGGCTAATATTGATCCAGAATCTGCAAATAATGTCATAGCTTTGATAGATAAATTTCCTACAAGCGAAGATGTAAAAAAACATTTTGATGAGGTTGCAATATTAAGAACAAAATATGCACAACCTGTAGAAACTTTTAGTGAGTTCTTAAGTTTAGGAAGTCTTTTTAAATCAAAGAAAATAGCAAAAGTTGTTACAGAAAAAGGAACTGAAGTTTTAAAAGACATAAAACAAAACATTAAAAAAACTAAGAAGGCAAAGAAATGAGAAG
>Ga0255759_10001013_pt1 | contig 25350 bp, 20 predicted proteins | sample 101ome_20_FD_179959 | JGI IMG/M metagenome (GOLD analysis project Ga0255759, IMG submission 179959) | Coastal salt marsh microbial communities from the Groves Creek Marsh, Skidaway Island, Georgia - 101404AT metaG (version 2) | ecosystem: Environmental > Aquatic > Marine > Intertidal zone >...
GGGTACTGTTGTAGGGGCTCTTTTCGGGGGGTTACCCACTCAGCAGTTGGGAAGAAAGAAGACCCTTTTGTGGGTGGGTGTTTTTTATACTGTTTCTGCTGTGGGTTCTGCCTTAGTGAATGACCCCATTAGTTTTGCCTTTTTTCGCTTTATAGGAGGGTTGGGTGTTGGCGTCTCTACAATTGCTGCACCAGCTTATATTTCTGAAATTGCCCCTGCGAAACAACGCGGACAACTTGTAGGGATGTACCAGTTTAGTTTGGTATTTGGAATTCTATTGGCCTTTATTTCAAACTATTTATTGAGTGATTTAGGTGAAAATGCATGGCGGTGGATGATGGGAGTAGAGGCTTTTCCAGCCTTACTATACACCCTACTTTGTTTTTCTATTCCAAGGAGTCCGCGTTGGCTCATCTCAAAAGGGATACTAAACGAAGCCAAGGAGGTGTTTCTTCAAATTGACCCAAAAGCTTCTTTTGAAGAGTTGGTCAAAGAAATGGACAATGCGAGCAATCAAGAGAAAAAAGAGGAGTCCATCTTTGATAAAAAATACCGATTTCCTTTACAACTGGCCTTTTATGTTGCCTTTTTTAATCAGTTATCAGGAATAAATGCCTTTCTATATTATGCACCGAGAATTTTTGAAGAAGGAGGATTGGGAGAAAGCACCTCTTTGTTAAGTAGCGTTGGCATTGGGTTAACTAATTTGCTTTTTACATTAATCGGAATTGCATTAATTGACAAACAAGGGCGTAAAAACTTAATGTATATCGGATCTTTTGGCTATATCATTTCGTTAAGCTTGGTGGCCTGTGCCTTTTATTTTCAGTGGGAAGGGTTGTTAATTCCTATTTTTCTTTTTCTTTTTATCGCATCTCATGCTGTGGGTCAAGGAGCGGTCATTTGGGTTTATATTTCCGAAATTTTTCCGAATCACCTTCGCAATTCAGGACAAGCGTTTGGTGTTAGTGTGCATTGGGTTTTAGCTGCCATAATTCCATCCTTTGTACCACTTTTATTCGCGAGTATTGGAGCGGCTGTAGTCTTTTCGATTTTTGCTTTTTTTATGGTTTTACAGTTGTTGTTTGTTCATTATAGGATGCCTGAAACCCGAGGAATTTCTCTTGAGGAATTGAGCAAAAGACTACTTGCTAAAAACAGTGAAAAATAATTATGAATTGTAGCAGAGAAATTATCGTTCTTTGTGTATTGTTTTTTGTATCAACACATGGTTGCATCACTGTAGAAAAAACACCGACTCAAAAAGAGATGAATACAGATAAAGCAGATGAAAAAAGGCATCGTCCAAGTTTTCACTTTACGCCAAAGAAAAATTGGATGAATGACCCCAATGGGATGTTTTATTTACAGGGGACCTATCATTTGTATTTTCAGTATCATCCTGAATCCAATGTTTGGGGACCGATGCATTGGGGACACGCCACAAGTAAAGACTTGATTCATTGGGACGAACAACCCATTGCACTATATCCCGATGCATTAGGAACAATTTTTTCCGGGAGCACTGTAGTGGATCACAACAACACTTCTGGTTTTGGAAAGGCAGGCAAAACCCCCATTATTGCCATCTACACTAACCACGATGCTGAAGCAGAAAAAAGGGGATCTCAGTCATTTCAAACACAGAGCATTGCCTATTCTTTAGACGAAGGATATACCTGGACGAAATACACAGAAAACCCCATAATTGAAAACCCGGGGCTACGCGATTTTCGAGATCCTAAGGTCATCTGGTACGAAAAAGAACAAAAGTGGGTTTTGATACTCGCAGCAGCCCAGCAAACGCAGTTTTATGAATCTAAAAACTTAAAACAATGGACCTTTTTATCCTCTTTTGGCGAAGGCATTGGAAACCACACGGGCGTTTGGGAATGCCCAGACCTGTTCGAATTACCAGTAAGAGGAACCGCTAAGAAAAAGTGGGTGCACTTGGTGAGTATCAATCCAGGAGGGCCTAACGGGGGGAGTGCAACACAATATTTTGTTGGAGAGTTCGACGGGAAACAATTTACAGTAGATTCTAGCTTCGAACAACAAATGGAACAAGAGCATACTTTTTGGACGGATTTTGGAAAAGACAATTACGCAGGTGTTACCTATTCCAATTGGAAGAGTGAAGCCCTTGGCGTACTTTATCAAGGCTGGATGTCCAATTGGGAATACGCTCAACAAGTACCCACGAGTACTTGGCGAAGTGCAATGACTCTCCCTAGAGAGCTTGAATTGGTTCAACAGGATACAGGAATTTATAGAATACGCTCTAGGTCTTTTGTAAACTGGGAGCCTTACACAGCCAAAACGATAGAAAAAAAGAAGATTTCTTTAGAAGGAGAAACACTTCTTGTCGATAAAAAAACCATTGATCTATCTGGAGCAATTGCACAAATGGATCTTGCACAACTAAATAAAACAACCTATACGTTTGTTCTTGCCAACCCTGAGGGGGATACGTTACAATTCGGTTACAACCATGATGAAAAACAGTTTTTTATAGACCGTAAACAGTCTGGTCAGGTAGATTTTTCAGAGACATTTAGCGCAAAGCCCTCAGTAGCCCCTCGATTTATTTCTAAAGAGACCTTAAACATCAAACTGATTTTAGATAAGGCCTCCATCGAATTGTTTTACGATGAGGGAGCCACAGTTATGACAGAAATTTTCTTTACTAATGCACCTTTTGAAACGATGACAGCATTCACTTCAGCAACAAAGTCGCGCATTGAAAACTTTAGCATTAAAGAGTTGAAAACAAATTAACCTTTTAAGATTAATGAAAATAACATTCCATAAAGTCCAACTTAAAAAGCGTTTTCCCTTAGCAATAAGCAGAGGAATACGATATCATTCTGAAAACATATTTGTCCAAGTTGAAAAGGACGGCCTGGTGGGTTGGGGAGAAGCTGCTCCTGGAGAAACAGAAGGAGCAAGTACTCCGGAAGCCGTTCAGCATGCACTGGAACAATTTGCATCAACAGGCATTGAGGGCTATTCAATACAAGCGCTGTACAATCGAGCTCGAGAAATGAACATTCCTCCTTGTGCTTATGTAGGATTAGACATTGCACTTTGGGATTGGACGGCTAAAAAAGCTCAAATGCCACTTTATCAGTTACTGGGTTTTTCTAAGGCACATACTCCGACTTCAGTAACCATTGGGATCAATCCACCAGAGGTAGTAAAAGAACGCATTCCCCTGCTCATGAAGGGCACAAGCATACAGTCGCTAAAAATAAAACTTGGGTCACCAGAAGGCATAGAGGCAGATAAAACAATGTTTGAACAAGTTCTTGAAAGCGCAAAGAATTACAAGGTAAAAATCCGTGTAGATGCCAATGGTGGTTGGGATGTTTCTCAAGCAAAACACATGATGAAGTGGTTGGCTGATCGCGGAGTGGATTATATCGAGCAGCCTTTGAAAGAAGGAGAAGAGGCTTATTTAAAAGAACTGTATCACCAAAGACCCCTACCTATTTATGTTGATGAGTCCTGCCGTTTCTGTGAAAACATTCCTCATTTTGCAGCCCACGTTGACGGTGTGAACATGAAGTTAATGAAGTGTGGGGGAATTACAGAAGCTCTTCGGATTATTGCAACGGCAAAAGCACATGGTTTAAAAACAATGATTGGTTGTATGAGCGAATCCTCAGTGTCGATAGCAGCAGCAGCAGCACTTTCTGGTGGAATTGATCATGTTGATTTGGATTCTCATTACAATCTAGCTCCTGATCCTTCTGTAGGAGCACCAATGATTAAAGGAATTACACTCCCACCGGAGGTTCCGGGGCACGGAGGAGAACTAAAAAAAGAATTTTATGCTTAATCCGAAACAAAAAGTGGTGGTTTACATGGAAGCCCACCTAGATAGTGACTATGGAAAGATGGGTATAGGGGTGGTTCGCTACCTAAAAAACCCTATAATAGGAGTTGTTGATTCAACGCATGCGGGTAAATCAATGAAAGAACTTCTTGAAATCCCAAGAGATATTCCCGTATTAGAAAACCTTCAGGAAGCAGTATCCCGAGGTGCAGAGGTAATGGTATTAGGAATCGCTCCTTCGGGAGGGAGAATTCCTGAAAATTGGACTCCTGTTATCAAAGAAGCACTGAAAGCGGGATTGAGTATTATCAACGGGCTTCACGATTTGTTGTCTCCCATATGGAGCAATTCTATCCAAAACCCAAAGAATCAGTGGATATGGGATGTTCGTGTACCTCAATTTATCCCAGAAATCGCAACGGCAAAAGCAGCTGCTCTTCCCAACAAAAGAGTATTGTTCGTAGGGACAGATATGGCCGTGGGAAAGATGACATCAGGATTAGAACTCTATCAAGAATTACTCAATCAAAACCAGAAAGTAGGCTTTGTGGCAACAGGCCAAATCGGAATAACGATAATGGGAAGTGGGATCCCCTTAGATGCGTTTAAACTCGATCACGCTTGTGGTGCTGTAGAACAGGCAGTCCTTGAACAGGCCGATAATGACATTGTACTTATAGAGGGGCAAGGATCCTTACTTCATCCAGGAAGTTCTGCAACCTTGCCTTTAATGCGAGGAAGTTGCCCCACGCATCTAGTGTTGTGCATACGTGCTGGTAAAAATACACTACGCAGTCCAGAGCATATAGTAGTTCCTGATCTCAACGAATTTATAGCGTTAAACGAAAGTTTGGCGACTGTTTTAGGAACCTATCCTCAAGCTAAAGTAATTGGAATATGTGCGAATACAAGTAGGTTGACAAAAAGCGAGGCCAAACAATTTCTAACGGATTTGGAACAACAAACAGGAATTCATACCACTGACCCTGTTCGTTTTGGTGTACGTAGCATTTCAACACAACTTTTAAAAAGCTAGTAGCTCTTTTCCCGGCTTGCTTGATGAGATAGAGGCAATCCCTTTTCAAGCTGTTCAAAACAGTTTAGCACTTGAAAAACACTTTCTCTGGGATAGGTTAAACTAGCAATATGAGGAGTAATTTTTACTTTGGGGTGCAGCCATAAAGGACTGTCTTTAGGAAGGGGTTCTTCTTCAAAAACATCCAGAAAAGCACCGGAAAGCAACCCTTCGTCTAAAGCTCTAATGATGTCCTTTTCAACTTGAAGACTGCCTCTAGAAACGTTGATGAGGTAAGTAGGTTCTGAAAATTGTTCAAAAAGGGAATAGTTTAGCAAGCCCTTTGTTTTTGGGGTGTAAGGGACAGTACACACCAACACATTAATTGATTTAATAAAGGAGTCCCATCCGTCTTCAAAAAAAGAAGGAAATGGAGTTATTTTGGGCGAAGTTGAGAAGCCCATAACTTGAAAACCTAGTTGATGAATTTTAGTAGCAACATCCATTCCCAAATGACCGATGCCCAAAACCCCCACTTTTACACTACGTTCATTAAACTCAAATTGGGCCCAATGTTTTTGTTGTTGTGCCGCTTGAAATTCATACCAGGATCTGTGGTGGTTCAAAAGGGCCATTAAAATGTAATTGCTCATTGAAAAAGCCATTTGAGGGTCGATTACCCGACAAATAGGGATGTGACTAGGAATGGTCTCATCTGCAAGAACGTGGTCCACACCGGCGCCCATGGAAAAGACCAGTTTAAGGTTAGTAAAACGCTTCAGCGCTCCTTTGGGTTGTTTCCAAACCATCGCACAAACAACATCTTCAGGATGGTCTGTTTTTGTACCAATTAATAGCGGAATGTGCGGGGCTATCTTTTCAAATTGTTCTCTCCACAGTTGTGTGGGTACAGGGGGAGCAATTAGGGCAAAGCGCATGTGTTTTTTTTAGAAGTCCATTAAAGATAGGATAAAATTGTTTTTTTACAGTAAACAACCACCAGTAGTTTTGTTTTTCCACCTCCTGTTGGAATTAGATTGCTTTTACATTCTTTTGCTTGACACAGTAACAGGGGGTTGAGACGAGCCCAATTATTTACAATGGTAGTCAGCGGCACGTGTAGCGATTTGATTGTTTGGTTTTACATTCACTTTGTATCCAAGGGAATTGGCCCAGCCCTTAGCTGCTGAAACCAATTTATGTGACTTGAAATTTTCGTCTTCATTGTAGTCCATGTCAATTTGAATTTTTAAGGCAATTTTTTGGGTCAGCCATTCGGCCACATCGATGCTATACTCGGCCTCCTTCCAAAGGCGCGTCCACATATCTGAAATAAGGTCTTTACTAGATTTACTAAAAATATAGTGTACCCCTCTCGATCCAAACCGATAAGCAATCACGGTTGTATAGCGGGTTTCTTTATTGATGTTTTGTGAGTCCGTTCCGATGTGAATTTCTGTATAGGGATAATTCTTGATGATCTCCAAGGTATGGTTCACCGGATCGACCCGTTCTCCTTTTATGTTTTTAAAAAGTAGCATAAACGCTGTCTAAGTTAAAAAATAGTAATTTGCCTAGGACTGAACAGAAATGATTATGACCGATATTTTATTTACAATTTGCAATACAGGAATTTTAATAGCTTGGGGGGCGCTTCTCTTTGCACCCAGTAGAGGATTTTCTAAACCCTTAATTACATTTCCATGGGTTCCTCTTGTCCTCAGTTTCTTTTACTCCTATTTTATAGTCGTTTCAGGAGGTTTGGCAGAGGCAGATTTTTCTACCTTAAAAGGAATTGTCCAGCTTTTTCAACAAGCTACACCAGAGTCTGCAGCTGCAGGATGGCTGCATTATCTGGCTTTTGACTTCTGGGTTGGGGTATGGATGGTGCGTCACAGTCAAAAAAACCAAATCGGTCAGGTGTATATTTTTATTCCCTTGTTGTGTACTTTTCTCTTGGGGCCAATCGGAATATTGACCTATTCTCTGGTTTATTTCTTTAAAAAAAGAATTATTGAGGCCAGATGAAGTGTAGTTGCTGATTCAGATCTGGATGAAGAGTATAGGCTACAGGACAAGTACGGGCTACACGCTCTAAAAGGGTCTGAGTTTTTGAATCGAAACGCTGTGCAAAGGATACTCTAATATGAATTTCTACAATCCTACGAGGGTTGGTTCCCATTACCTTTGTAACCTCTGCGCGTGTTCCTGTCAAGTCGATGTTTAAATCCCGAGCCTTAATACCCATTATGGTCATCAAACAAGACGCCAAAGCAGTAGCCACCGTGTCTGTGGGAGAAAAGGCTTCTCCTTTTCCCTCATTGTCGACAGGCGCATCTGTGATAAAAGTAGATCCAGAGGCCAGATGGGTGGCTGAGGTTCTAAGATTTCCTAAATAAGTCACGGTACTGGTCATAATGAAAGGATTTTTTGATAGATTAGGTTTCCGATAGATGCGCTTAGGCCTAAAAGAAAAGGATAAATAATAAGAAGCCAGAGCAGGTTCTTGACCCCCAACTGATTCCAATAAGACCGTGTTTCTGTAAGCCCAATCAACAGGTCATACCAGCTTTTTAAATGGAGTTTCGCAGCGATTACATTGGCAACAATAGCACCAAATAAAATAAAAAGCCCAACAAAATATAACCGAATCACAGTCAAAAATACACAACTTTAATTTGTATTGCGTACATTGGAATCAAAAGTCGTTTATGCTTTTTAGGTGGATTATAAAACTAATTTCTTTTCTCCTAGCGATTTTAGGTATCGTTGTTACTGGGATTATGTATACCAAGCTTTCCTTTATCGACTGGCCCTATTTAATAGGAGGAATCTTCTTTTTGACCGTGGGAATTTTTGTGCCTGTTCAAATGAAAGATTAACTTTAAAACAATAAATACAAAGACAATGAAAAATCAGATTTTCTTTCTATTGGTGCTGTTACTGACACTGCCAGTTCAGGGACAACAGATCAAGACCATAAAAAAAGACCTTCAAAAAAGTATTGAACAAAAAGAAAAAGAATTAACAACCCTTAGTGATGCAATTTGGGAAGCCGCAGAAACCTCTTTAGAGGAATATACCTCCTCCAAGCTTTTAAAAGACTATGCAAGGCAAAATGGGTTTGAGGTTACTGAAAATGTTGCGGAGATATCTACTGCTTTTATGGCCAAATACGGGTCGGGGAAACCCGTGATCGGTATCCTTGGCGAATTTGATGCCAATGCTGGAATCTCCCAGAAGAGACAACCCACTAAAGAGGCGCGAATAGAGGGTGCTGCAGGACATGGCTGCGGACATAACCTTTTTGGAACAGCTAGTTTGGCTGCTGCTGTAGCCATCAAAGAACAGATAGAAAAAGGAACACTAAAAGGAACAGTGATTTTTTATGGAACACCCGCAGAAGAAACCATCTTTGCCAAAGTCTGGATGGCACGCGAAGGGGTCTTTGATCAACTCGACGTCTGTATGGACTGGCATCCAGGAGACAACATCATCTCGGGAACTGAAACCAGTAAAGCCCTGGTTGATTTTAGAGTTATGTTCTACGGTGCAACGTCTCACGCCTCCGCCGATCCATGGAACGGGAGAAGCGCTGTGGATGCGATGGAACTTTATACAACGGGGTTAAATTACTACAGAGAGCATATTTTGCCTACCTCACGAATTCATTACCAAATAGAAAAAGCCGGAAATGTAGTAAACGTCGTGCCCGATTATGCTAAAATTTGGACTCGTTTGAGAGAAAACAGTGTAGAAAAAGTAGATGAAATGTATGAAAGAGCCCTTGATATTGCAAAAGGAGCGGCTTTAATGACAGGTACCAAATATGAAACAAAGCTCATCTCCGGAATCTATGAAATACTTGTGAACCGTACGGGTGCAGAAATCATGCAAAAAAACTTGGAAACTCTTGGAGAAATCACTTATACAGAAGATGAGATCGCCTATGCCAATACCATCCTAAAAGAATCTGGAAAACCTCAAATTGGAATCAACGGGAAGGTAACTCCGCTACAAGAAACACTCCCCGCACAGGGAGGATCAACAGATGTAGGAGACGTAAGTCAAGTGGTCCCTACTATACGTATGTCCGCAACAGTAGCTGCAGATGGGGGCCCCTGGCACTCATGGGCGGTAGTGGCTTGTACGGGTATGTCTATTGGTCATAAAGGCATGATGTATGCTGCAAAAGCCTTGTCGATGACCATGGCAGACTTGTATAAGAACCCCAAGCTCGTAGAAGCAGTGAAAGCAGACTATCAAAAAAACAAAAAGTCAGAACCTTACAGACCGAGAATCCTCCCTGGACCACCTCGTTTGGATTAACGAAAAAGCAAAGATTATTTCAGCCAACGCCTCTCTAGCATTTCTTTTTTGACGTGCTTGGAGAGAAAAAGTAATGCAAGCATATTGGGGATACACATCAAGGCAAAAGCTAAATCAATGATGCCGATTACGACTTCTACTGTGACCAAGGCAGAAAAAATAATACTCCCAATATAAAAATAGTTGTAAAGGGGACCCCATTTTAGATGAGTGAGGTAGCCAAAGCATTTAACCCCATAGTAGGAATAGGTAAACAAAGTGGAAATCCCAAAAACAAACACCATGACAAGAAGCAGGAAGTCACCATATCCAAAAAACAAACGTCTAAATGCCTCTAGTGTTAAAACAATGCCATTAAGCCCCTCTTCTTTATAAGCACCGCTTATGATGACCAAGAGACCCGTAATGGTGCAAACTAAGACCGTGTCTAAGAGAGGGCCAAGCATGGCTGCAAGCCCTTCATCTGTCCCTCTTGAACTCTGTGATTGTCCGTGGTACATCGGAGCATTTCCTACTCCACTTTCATTAGAAAAAACGGCCCTTCGCACACCTAAAATCACAAAGCCCCAAAACCCTCCCGCAACAGCAGTTTTCAAGTTAAAGGCTTCGTAGAAAATCAGCTGAAAGGTAGGGAGTACAGCTTCAGCATTTGAAATAAGCATGTACAATCCCATAAAAAAATAAAGCCCGACCATCAAAGGGACAAGGTTTGACGTTACCCGAACAATGGATTGCAAACCACCAAAAATCACAAAAGCACTTGCTATGGAAAGGAGTGCACCAAACAACAATTTCCACTGAACATCACCCAAAAGCAAAAAGGTGTCAGGTTGAACGACATCCATAAAAGTTTGTGTTAGTTGGTTGGCAGTAAAAGCGGGGAGTACTCCAAAAAGTCCAGCAATAGAAAACCAAATAGCTAGAGATTTCCCCCACTTTTTTATACCCAACTCCATGTAGTACATTGGTCCACCCAAAGGCTCCCCAGAAGAGTCAGAACTTCGGATTTGTACGGCTAAGGAACAGGAGTAAAACTTGATGACCATACCGATGAGAGCCGTCAGCCACATCCAGACCAAAACACCTGGCCCACCCATATGAATAGCGATAGCGACACCAGAAATGTTTCCTAAACCTACCGTTGCAGCCAGCACTGCAGACAAAGCCTGGAAACGCGAAATCCCTTTGTTTTGTTCTTTTGAAAAAAGCAGCTTGAAAGCTGTTTTTACCTTTAGTAGAGGAACACCACGACTGTGAAAGCTTAAGTATAAACCACCTCCCACTACTGCAACCAGCATTACCCATTCCAACGGGCTAATCAATAGTTTTAGACCCTTTTCCAAAAAGGGAATCCAATTGTCCATGCTGAAAAATAGGCATTAATTTTTAGTTCCGTAAAAAAAAGTGTGGCTTTTAAATCGTATACCACATTTTTGAATGAAAATTTTGTTTTGTTTTAAAAAAAAACAAACTTGAGGAAAAACACTAAAAATGCAAACAAGAAGAGACTGGTTACGCTCCTCAATAGGAATTGGAGGAATGCTATTGGCACCACATAGCGTGCTTAGTGCACAACAAAAAGAAGCCTTTAATCCCCGAAGCTTGGAATCGATAATTCGGCTGAGTTCCAACGAAAACCCTTATGGTCCTTCAAAAAGGGTACAAGAGCGGATTAAAGATTCTTTTGTTCACGCCTGCCGTTATCCGTATGCGTATTCGGACGATCTAGCAGTAATTTTAGCAAAAAAACACGGTGTCGCTCCAGAGTCAGTCATCGTCACAGGAGGGTCTACAGAGGGATTAAAGATTACAGGGCTTACTTTTGCCTCCAATGGAGGGGAAATAATTTCAGGACAACCCACTTTTCTTGCCATGATGGACTATGCGAAGCAATGGGGAGCTACAATCAATTGGGTTCCGGTAGGAGCCGACAAAGGCTATGACTTAGACGAAATAGAAAAACGGATTTCGTCAAGGACAAAACTGGTGTTTCTCTGCAACCCCAATAACCCCACCGGGACTCTTGTCCCCGCAGACAAACTGGTCGATTTTTGTGCTAGTGCAAGCAAAAAAACCATAGTTTTTTCAGACGAAGCCTATTACGATTTTATAGAAAATCCGGATTATCCCAGTATGATAGAGGCTGTAAAAAGAGGAGAAGATGTGATTGTTTCTAAAACCTTTTCAAAGGTATACGGACTTGCTGGACTGCGTGTAGGATATTTAATTGCAAAGCCTGAACTGGCATCAAAAATCAGAAAAAATATTGTCGCAATGAGCAACGTTTTAGCCATTGAGGCGGCCAAGGAAGCCCTAGAAGATGAGGCGTTTTATCAATTTTCACTAGCACAAAACAGAGAGGCCAAATCCAGAATTTACACGTTATTAGACCATCTCAAATTGAACTACGCTCCCTCCCATACCAATTTTGTGTTTTTCCATTCCCAAAAAGACATCCGATCATTAGGACCCATGATGCTTGAGAAAGGGGTACGAATCGGCAGGCCATTTCCTCCATTTTACGATTGGTGTCGTGTCAGTACGGGAACTTTGGAAGAAGTGGATGTTTTTATTAAAGGAATGCTTGAAATTTACGAAACCTAAAGATTATTTTTCTTTCACAATAATGTAGGTCGCTTTAACGCCGGTGGCCAAATTCCAACGATTGGCACCTACGAGTTTTCCCTCATCATCAAAAACGCGAACTTCTGCCGTATTGGGCCCAGAAGTCCCCTGATTGAGTGCCACAAAATCTATTTTATTAAAACCCATACGAAGTTCGATAGCAACAGTTTTATAGCGCTCCTGTAAAAGGACCTGAGGAACTACTTCTTTATCATTCACCATTATTCGAATCAAGTCTCCGTCTGGAGATTCGTGATCGCGCAGAGCAATTTGGACGTATTTTCCGTTATTTCTAAAGTCCCCTAGATATTGATCTGTTTTGAATTGGTTTGGATTTTTTTCTTCCTCTGGCTTGCGGTTTAACCTGTTTTCATAACGTTCACCAGGGTCTAAAAATTGTTCGTTTTCTCCAAAAAGCAAGCGTGGATTTTCAATATCGTTTTTAGGATCTTCAAATTTTATTTCTGGGCTGAAGAAATCCTCTGAAAGGAGGGATTTGGGTTTTTTTGGAAGAATTAAACTCGGTCCTTTTTCCTTTGGTGTGGGAACAATAAACTTTGGAGGGGGTGTTAACTCCGTCTTCTTTTGCCCTTGGATTGGACTCCAAAAGAGAAAGAACAAAAAAAACAAGGAATACTCTAAAGACTTCATTATCACGCAATTTTTTAGCAAACCTAGTAGGAAATCAGTTCAAACTCAAGCGTTTTAACAACTATTTAAACCTTAAGAAGTGTTTTTTCTTATCTTTATTTCAACCAATTTGAATAAACCGATGCAAATAACAACTCTTGACTGGCTGATTATTTTTTTGTTTTTCGCAATCTCTCTTGGGATTGGGATTTATGTTTCTAAATCCTCAGGACAAAGTGCCAACGAATACTTTCTCTCGGGCCGCAGTATGCCCTGGTGGCTTTTAGGGCTTTCAATGGTAGCCACCACTTTTTCTACTGACACACCCAACTTAGTTGCGGATATTGTACGAACAAACGGTGTTTCAGGAAATTGGGTATGGTGGGCTTTTTTGATTACAGGGCTGTTGACCGTTTTTGTCTATGCCAAGCTGTGGCGTAAGTCTAATGTAAGCACCGACTTGGAGTTTTATGAACTGCGTTATGGAGGAAGGCCGGCGCGTTTTTTAAGAAAATTCAGAGCGATTTATTTAGGAATCGTATTCAATGTAATCACGATGTCTGCGGTCACTCTAGCAGCCATTAAAATAGGAGGCATTATGTTAGGTCTAGAACCGTGGCAAACGGTTTTGACGGCAGGGTTGGTCACGGTTACTTTTAGTGCCGTAGGAGGTTTTAAAGGAGTTGTTTACACAGACATGATTCTGTTTTTTGTCGCAATGGGGGGTGCCATAGGGGCAGCCGTTTATTTGGTGAATCTACCCGAAGTAGGGGGCTTGGAGTCACTTTTAGCAAACGAAAATGTCGTTGATAAAATTTCCATTCTTCCCGATTTTGGAGATAAAGAAGCCTTAATCGCTTTACTTATAATCCCATTAGCAGTTCAGTGGTGGAGCTCTTGGTATCCAGGCGCAGAACCTGGAGGAGGAGGGTATATCGCCCAGCGGATGTTTGCCGCAAAAGATGAAAATCACGCTATAGGAGCCACTTTTTTCTTCAACATCATGCATTATGCTTTACGCCCATGGCCCTGGATTTTAGTAGCGCTCGCCTCCCTAGTTGTTTTTCCTGATTTGGCAAGCATCCAACAAGCTTTTCCCAACATTACTCCGGATAAGCTAGGGAATGATTTGGCCTATCCTGCGATGCTGACCATGCTCCCAACAGGACTCCTGGGCCTTGTTTTAGCCTCATTGATTTCAGCTTATATGAGTACGATTTCTACTCAGTTGAATTGGGGATCTTCATATATTGTTTATGACTTTTATCAAACGCAAATCAATCCTCAAGCATCACAAAAAAGACTTGTTGCTGTAGGTCGTTTGTCTACTGTTTTATTGATGGTATTGAGCACCCTACTTGCGTTGTTGTTGCAAAACGCGATGCAGTTGTTTAATTTGTTGTTGGTTTTTGGAGCAGGAACGGGACTGATCTTTATCCTACGATGGTTTTGGTGGCGAATTAATGCTTGGAGTGAGATTGCTGCAATGGTCGCTTCCGGAATAATTTCTCTAGTACTTACTGTACCAAGTATAAAAAGTATGCTGTTTGGATCTGAAGGGCTGCTTCCAGGCTGGGCAGAATTTCCCTTTGTAGTTGCTGTAACTACAAGTATATGGCTATTGGTTACTTTTATTACTCCGGCAGAAGAAGCGAATGTTTTACGGTCCTTTTATAAAAAGACACAGCCCGGAGGACCTGGCTGGGCAAAAGTTGTATCGGCTGCTGAAAAAGAGGGAGAAGAACTTCAGAAAGACGAAGTTGAATGGAGTGTGCCTTCTGGAATTCTTGCAATGCTCCTGGGCTGTGCAATGATTTACAGTATTATGTTTAGTACGGGATATCTTATTTATGGGAATTACAGTTTGGCATTTCCTCTTCTAGGACTCGCGTTAGTTTCAGGCTACTTGTTGGTAAAAATTTGGAAGAAAATCCGCGTAAACGTCCTTTGAAGTTAGCCTAAAATAATTCCAGCTATGGTGGCAGACATCAATGACACCAGCGATCCTGCAACCATGGCTTTAAATCCTAATTCAGTAAGAAGTTTTCTTGCTTTGGGCGCAATGATTCCTATGCCTCCAATTTGTATTCCAATGGAAGCAAAATTTGCAAAACCACACAACATATAAGTAGCCATAATAACAGATTTTTGATAGCTGAAGTGGATGGTACTCATTCCGTTTTTCAAATCGACTAACTGGGTGTACCCTACAAACTCGCTGGCGACGAGCTTTACTCCAAGGAGTTGACCCATTAAGGCAATGTCCTCATTGGCGACCCCGATAATCCACATTAGGGGGGCAAACAGGTAGCCCAATAAAAATTCAATGGAAAAACTATTGTAAACGGTATTGGCAGCAATCCAACTGTTGATACCCAGCAGATCACCAAAGCCTGAAAAAAGGTTACTCAACATTGCAATCAAAGCGATAAAAACTAAAAGCATGGCGGCAACATTCACTGCCATTTTGATACCTTCACCTGTTCCAATAGAAATAGCCGACAGCAGATTGGCACCTATTTTATCATTAGAAATGTTGATGTCCGTCACAATCTCTTCCGTTTGTGGATAGATGATTTTTGCAATTACAATAGCGCCAGGAGCCGCCATAACAGAGGCAGCAAGCAGGCTTTTGGCAAATTCCAAACGTTCTACAGGATCGTTACCGCCCAAAAACCCGATATAGGCCCCCAATACACTCCCCGCTACTGTTGCCATTCCTCCAACCATGACGAGAAAAATTTCTGATCGGTTCATTTTTTCCAAATACGCTTTGATTAACAAAGGCGCTTCTGTTTGACCTAAAAAAATATTTCCAGCCACGGAGAGGCTTTCCGCTCCAGAAATTTTAAAAAGTTTGGTCAGTCCCCAAGCCAAAATTCCAACCACTTTTTGAATGACACCAAAATAGTACAAGATGGAACTCAAAGCAGAAAAGAAAACAATGACAGGCAAGGCTTGAAATACGAATATAAACCCATAAGTTTCTGTATTTCCAAATTCACCCAAAAGCATTTTCGTTCCCTCTCCTGTATATTCCAATACTTTGATGAAAAAGTTTCCCATGGTTTCAAAAAGGCGCTTAACCCAGTCAATTTTTAATACTCCTATTGCAATTACGACTTGAACCAGCAAACCTAAACCAACCGTTTTCCAGGAAATGGCCCTTCGGTTGTTACTAATGAGGTAAGCAATAAACAAGAGGACCAGCATTCCAAATGCTCCTCTGAAGAGGTTTTCGATAGAGAAGCCTGCATTAGGGATTAATTCCATATGGGATATTCAAAGGATCTAAAGATAGCAAAACGAACGTCATTTTTTCAATTGATTCGAAATTGCCTGCTGTTGTGAAACATTTTTTTCTAAATTATCAGACTTATTTTAACAAAGTGATAAATTTTGACCCCATTAAGTAAAAAAAATTTAAAAGACACTCCAATATTTCCTCGAATTGAAAAGTAATTATCCCTAATTAAAAAAAATTAATTATAATTGCAACATTGTTGATGATTTATGAAAGAGAGAAAATTTCTAATAGCGTTTTACCTATTCTTTTTTATTTTTCACGCGATTGCATTTGGGCAGTCTGTAACTGTCAGTGGTATTATTGTTGATTCTGAAACCAATCAACCCATTCCAGGTGCTACCGTTCTCGTTTTGGGATCAAATCAAGGAGTAAGCTCAGATTTTGATGGATACTATTCAATAGACACTAAGAAAGGGGCGAGACTTTCTTTTGGATCTATTGGCTATCAATCTTATTTGTTTACTGTTGCAAATCAAGGGGAGTTCAACATAAGTTTGACTCCAGACAACGAATTGGACGAGATTGTGGTAGTGGGTTATGGATCTCAAAAGAGAAGTAATATTGTGGGTTCTGTTGCAACAGTTAATGTCGACAAAGCAACCCAAAACCCAACAACCAACGTCTCAGAATTGTTAAGAGGAAGAGCGGCTGGTGTTCAAGTGAACCTAGGCGATGCACGTCCTGGAGGAAATTCAAATATTGTAATTCGCGGAAATGTTTCTGTAGCAGGAGGGAACAATCCCTTGATCATTGTCGATGGTTTACCCTACGACAGTCTCAACGATATAGCTCCAGAAGACATTGCGAATATCGAAATACTAAAAGATGCAGCTTCTACTTCTATCTACGGAGCAAGAGCTTCTAATGGAGTCATTTTAGTCACCACTAAAAAAGCTCGAAAAGGTTATACTTCTTTCAACTATTCGGGTTACGTTACCTCTCAAACCCTTACACGAAATTTTGAAATTTATGACGGTCAAGGCTTTTTTGATTTTAAGATGGATGCATGGCGCGCCCGCTTAGGAGTGAACAAGCCTCCTTTAAAATTTGTGTGGAACGAATATGAATTGGATCTTATAAACAACAATAATATTGTGGACTGGGAAGACCTGGCGCTCAATGATGCCTTACTTACCAGTCACTCATTAAGCTATTCCTCTGGTTCTGAAAAGGCGACTGTGTATTCTAGTTTAAATTATTTTACTCAAGACGGGATCATCCCAAATTCAGGATTCGATCGGCTCCAGTTTAAATTGAATTACAGCCATCAACTTACAGAAAAGCTCAGTTTGGATGGAATTATAAACGTTCAAAACGCAAATCAAAACAGGGAAACAGGGGGTCTTTTTCTCGCAAATTTAAGTCCTATTGCCAAGCCCTACGACGACACGGGGAATCTTGTAAAATATTTTCTTGGAACAGAAAATACGGGTGCCATCAATCCTTTATGGGATCAGAGGGAATCTGTAGATGAAACAGAAACAAATTTAACGGACCTCAGCTTAAGATTCAATTACGACCTGTTGCCTCAGCTCACCTACTCCCTAAAAACATTCTTTAGAAACAGAAATACGGATCAGGGGACATACCGGTCGTCTTTACATTCCGCTGGTGATGAAGGAAACAATGGAATTGGCGTTTTGATTGATACCCAATACAAACAATTACTTGTCGAGCACATTCTAAATTACCAAGTACTGGATCTAGAACAGCACAAATTGGATTTTACAGGGGTTCATTCCTTCGACGAACAGAATTTCAAATACAACCAATTGGATAAATCGGATTTTGTCAACGATGCTTTAGGCTACAATGGTCTCGCATCAAAACTGCTCAACAACAGTAGAGACGTATGGAGGCGTAGGGTGCTTTCCTTCATGGGAAGAGTTCGTTATTCTTTTAAAGACAAATATTTATTAGAAATGACCACTCGAGCTGATGGAGCATCAGTCTTTTCAGAAAACAATAAATGGGGTTGGTTTCCAGCACTTTCTGCTGCCTACAAACTGGACCAAGATTTAGATTTAGATAATATTGATCAATTGAAGGTGCGATTGAGTTATGGTGCTACTGGGAACCAAGGGATCAATCCTTTGGAGTCTTTAGGAGTTGCAGATTACAATCCGTATACTTTTGGTGACCTTACGGTCAGTGGCTCATCAGCCTCCTCTCGATTGAGAAATCCAAATTTACAGTGGGAAACAACAACGACACTAAACGCAGGGGTAGATTTTGGTCTGTTCACAAATCGTATCCGGGGAACGGTAGAATACTATCAATCCAACACCACAGACCTACTCTTAGATCGCCAGTTGGCCTCTTCTTCAGGCTATACTGTGACTCGATTTAATGTGGGTGAACTACAAAACACAGGGATAGAATTTACCTTGAACAATTCACTAATCAGTACCCCAGATTTTGGCTTTGATTTGGGCTTGATTTGGTCGACGAACAAAAACGAGATCATATCTCTCACGGGAGAAACCCAAATAGATCCTCAAACGGGACAAGAATATTTCATCGACATCACGGATACTTCTGGCAGAAGACTCTCGATAGGTCAATCTATTAACAGCCTGTGGATGCCCGAATACGGAGGAATTTATCAAGAAGCTGACTTTTTAGAAGGAAGTCCAATTACCCCCAGAGTCGGTGCTAAACCTGGACATATCCGGGTTATTGATCAAAATAAGGATGGAATATTAGACATAAAGGACAATATTTTTATCAATGCAGATCCAGACTGGTACGGTTCTATAAACGCATCGCTCCGATTCAAAAACTTTGATTTATTTATGGATTGGTACTTTGTTCAAGGAGTAACTCAAGTAAACTCCATCCTTGCGAATGGGGAATTTTGGAAAGCCTCCTTTAACGGTCCAGTTGTTCCGTATTACACCCCAGAGTCTCCCTCTACGCAATGGCCTATGGCTAACGCCAACGCAGCTTGGCTTAAATATCTCAATTCTTTTGCTGCTCAAGACGCTTCTTACCAGCGCTTGAGAACGCTAACTGTGGGCTACAATTTTGGAGAGGAATTAAACCAGTTGCTCAAAACCAAATCGGGGAGAGTGTATTTCACAGGAACCAATTTATTGACCTTTACAGATTTCTTATCCTATTCTCCGGAGCAGGATTTAGTAGCAGGAGTCTTCCCCGAAACATTGAATATGACCTTAGGAATTAAACTAACGTTTTAAAAGCATTGTCATGAAAAAAACAAAATACTTCTTTTTGATATTACTTTTAGGATCAATTACTTCCTGCTACCAAGAAGATTTTTTAAAAGACGAATTACTGGCTAATAATTCTGTTGAATTTCTCTACTCCAGTCCTCAGGGAATTGCGAATGCTGTAGTGGGACTTTACGCGTTAAATCGAGAACCGTATCAACGGGACTGGTTCAACGGAGCAATTCCACTTATTCTTCAAGCGAAAAGTGACCTTTCTGCCGGAGTGGATGGAGAGATATCTCTTTTCAGCAATTGTTTTTGGGGCTGTGGGATTGATGATGACTACGGAACAGAGGCCGCCTATGGCTATTTTTGGGGGCACAACTACAGAATCATAGACATCACAAATAACATCATCTCTGGAGGGGAATTGCTGCTCGCAGAAGGAAATACAGACCCCACTTTAAAAAGAAATCTCTCCGAGGCAAAAACATTCAGAGCTCATGCTTATTTTACTCTGTACAGACTGTTTAAAAACATTTACATCAAAACAGAGCCCACAACACCCGATACTGCTTTTGAACGACCTCAAAGCAACTCTTCAAAAGAAGAGATTTTTACACTGATTCGTGAGGACCTAGATTTTGCAAGTGAAAATCTGTCTTATTCCACGATGGAATTTGGAAGATGGACCAAAGCAGCGGTAGACCACGTAAGAGCTAAGGTTGAGATGTGGGATCAAAATTATGCAAAGGCTGCAGAAATCGTTGATGATATCCTAGCAAACAGCCCCCATAGTTTGGTTCCTGTAAATCAAGTGTTTCAAGGCGACCTTCAGCACAGCGAGACTCTCTTTGCGGTCAATTTTAAGAAAAATGCCATCGGCGGAGGAGCTTGGCATCAATTGAACTGGCAGACCGTGGCGCATTACGCTGCCGTACCGGGCTTAGTTCAATCTATTGAGAATGGAGGAGATGGCTTTGGTTTTATTACATTAAATCCCTATGCTGTGGCGCTCTTAAACGAGAATGCAAATGACCAACGTATTGGGAATTATTACATTTTTGAATACCTCTACAACGATGAAAAAACCCTACCTACGAATAAAAACATTGGAGACCCTCTTGATCTTTACAAAAATGTGGCAGATGGGGATGACTTTTTTATGTACTTCAAAAGACAAAGTCCAGGAGTCATCAAATTTTTTGATGACAGTGTAGATCCAACGGACAGAATGCATTTTAAAAACATCATGGTCTACAGACTGGCTGAAACCTATTTAATAGGTGCTGAGGCACATCTTGAAAGTGGAAACACCGCTAAAGCGAGAACCTACCTCAATGCAGTTCGTGAGCGTGCCGGCGTCCAGCCCATAGCAACGCCCTCATTAGAAAGGATACTAGAAGAAAGAGCACGAGAACTTGCCTTTGAAGGGCAACGATGGTATAGCCTGAAACGAAGAGGTCTTTTGTTTGACTATCTCATGGACCATATGAATTCGGATCTATTGAACAGCTATTATGCTCGGAACCATGTAAATCCAAAAGAAGTGTATCAACCACATATGGTGAACCTTCCTATTCCGCAAGGCGTATTGGACTTATTAGGATCCAGTTATCCACAAAACGAAGGGTACTTTAAAAAATAATTTGCAATAAATAAACCAACCAATTAAATACTAAACTATGAAATACAATCACTATTTAATTTTGATGTTTTCTTTTCTCGCACTGACTCTGTCTTGTGAAAAAGAAGTGGAAGAGCCACCGATTATCAACGTCGAAGAACCGGAAGAACCTTCGAAACCGGATGACTCAGGGAGTGATAACTCTGGAAACAACAATTCAGGGTCTGACTTTGTACAAGGGATTGACCCAAATTTAAACGAAGAGCCAATAACTTTTGAAGAGTATGGCCCAAGTTTTGATCTTGAAAACGCTCAGCCGGCAGACAGATCAGCAGGAAATTGGGGCTTCTTTGGAAGTGTAGGTGACACTCAAATCACAGTAGGCTATTCTGAAAACCCAGATCCAGATAGTGAAGTAAACAACTCTGAACGCGTTGTTAAAGTAACCGAGCCTGTTGGAGTAGAATCTTGGGCAGGGTTTTATTTTATGCTAGAAGAAAAAATAAACTTCCCTGCTGGAAAAGAAGCGATTTCAGTCCAATTTTTCTCTCCAGGGCCGGATCACGTTGTCCTGTTAAAACTAGAAGACGAATTGGCTAATGGAACAGAAGGTAAAAAATCAACCGGAGATTTATTTGCTGAAACCACAGGAACTGGATGGGAGACTTTGGTGTTTAACATTCCAGATAAAGACGGTCGCGATGGTTTTTACAACACCATCACTATGATCTTAGGATACGGTTTAACTAACGATGCAGAGGTGAGTTATTATATTGATAATTTTAATTTTGCGACACCGGTAGAAGTCATTGCAGCAGCAGCACCAACAACTGCTCCAGACGCACCAACCTATGCTGCAGAAGAAGTAATTTCCATTTTTAGTGATGCCTATACTGCGGTTGAAGGGATTAATTTAAACCCAAATTGGGGACAAAACACGGTTGTTACAGAAGAGGTAATCGCTGGGAATACGGTCTTAAAATATGAAAACTTAAATTACCAAGGGACTACCTTTGAAACCGCTATTGATGTGTCCTCAAAGACAAGATTGAATATAGATTACTTTACAGGAGATGCAGCAACACTTAAGTTTTTCTTAATCAGTCCTGATGGTGATGATGCTGACGAAGCAGCAGATGAAAAAGCGTACGAACTCGATCTCACAAATCTAGGACAATGGAACAGAGCGATAATCGATCTCACCCACTTTGCAGACGTAGTGGATCTCTCTCAAGTATTCCAGCTTAAAGTCGAAGGAACAGGAACGGTATATTTTGACAATATCTTCTTCTATGGAGGAGGTTCTGGTTCTGGAGACAACTACTCCAATACTTACGGGGGCGCATTTGGAGGCGCATCGGTTTCTGATAACAAGTTCAACTTCCCATCTTCTGCCGAAGCTTGGGCAGGATTCGCAGAATTGTCACCGGCTACACTTTCTTTCCCTAACGGAGGAAAAATCACCTTTAAAGGGACAACAGCTGGGACAGATGTTGATTTGAACTTCAAGTTTGAGCGTTTGGCCTATGACGCCACAGGAAACGGTGCCGCAGATACGGAGCCGAGCTTCTCTACGGCTAATGTGACTGTTTCTGGAACGGATGAGACAACCTATACGGTCGCGATACCTGCTCAGGACGCAGACAATACTTACGCTTCTCATTTGTTGTATCTCGTTACTCGTGATGCCGAAGTAACGCTTACAGATATCGTAATTACTGCGTATTCCGATTCAGGAGACAACTACTCAAACACCTACGGAGGCGCATTTGGAGGAGCATCTGTTTCTGATAACAAGTTCAACTTCCCATCTTCTGCCGAAGCTTGGGCAGGATTCGCAGAATTATCACCGGCAACAGTTTCTTTCCCTTACGGAGGAAAAATCACCTTTAAAGGGACAACAGCTGGGACAGATGTTGATTTGAACTTCAAGTTTGAGCGTTTGGCCTATGACGCCACAGGAAACGGTGCCGCAGATACGGAGCCGAGTTTCTCTACGGCTAATGTGACTGTTTCTGGAACGGATGAGACAACCTATACGGTCGCGATTCCTGCTCAGGATGCAGACAATACTTACGCTTCTCATTTGTTGTATCTCGTTACTCGTGATGCTGAAGTAACGCTTACAGATATTGTCATCACTGCTTATCACAGCGAACAATAATAATAAAAGAAACAAGCTATTTAAAAACCATCCCATAACTTTGGGATGGTTTTTTTAAATTTAAAACATGCGATCAAATCCATTCAAAGCGTTTTCACTCCTTTTGATTTTATTGGTATTATCTTGTACTAAGGATGAAATGGGAGAATTGACGGTAAATTTGACTTATGGTGAAGAAGGCTTGGTAGAAGTTACAGCTTCAGCCTCTAAAGCGGTCCTTTATCGATTTTCGTTTGGTCCAGATGCTGTTTTTGAGAACATATCGGGTGTAATCAGTTATTCATACCAAAATAAGGGAAGTTACACCTTGGGTGTTTGGAGTTTTTTTGATGAGGAATTAAGCAATTACAGTTATAAAACCATAGAAATTGAAATTGTAAATGCTCCGGGAGAAGGTATGGATGCGATTGACCCTTCTCTTATCGACACCTCTGAGGAAGCCACGGTTTACAGCGGTTTTGAATTGGCGTGGAGCGATGAGTTCAATTATGAAGGAAGCCCCGCAGAGGAAAAATGGCACCACCAGATCATCCCCATTTTTGGCGGAGGATGGGCCAACAACGAGAAGCAGCACTATACTGCTCGTCTCGACAATTCTTTTGTAAGTAATGGAACCTTAAAAATCGTCGCAAAAAGGGAGAATTACAGCTATCAAGGAAGCCAAAAAGCCTATACCTCTGCACGATTAAATTCCAAGTTTGATTTTCAATACGGAAGGATTGATGTCCGCGCAAAACTCCCTGCTTCTGAAGGGACATGGCCTGCAATATGGACTCTGGGATCAAATATCGGTGAAAAAGGAAATTATTTTGGAACCGAATTCGGAAATGTAGGATGGCCAGAATGTGGTGAAATTGACATTGTAGAACAAAGAGGAGGAAACAAAGAAGAACTGTTAGGAACATTTCATTGGCTAGACAGGGGTTCCAATCAAAATGCCTCTTACGGTTTAACTAAAACTACTGCCAATTTAAAAATCTCTGATGTTACTGAGGACTTTCATATTTATTCTATGGTATGGTCTGCATCGAAGATTACGTTATACGTGGATGGAAATGTACTTTCAGAGCTTGCTATTGGTAGTGTGGGGCTGTTTGACAACCCGCATTATTTATTATTAAACTTGGCCATGGGAGGTACCCTTGGGGGCAATATCCCCAATTCTTTTGAGCAAGACACTTTGGAAATTGATTACGTTCGTTATTATCGCTAGACCCTTTTTTAAGTGACAAAAAGCGTCATTTCAGGAATTCAAAATCTTTTCAACAACTTCCTTGGCAGTGAGTAGCTTGATTTTATGTACACTGTCTTTGTAATTGCCTTCATTCAGGTCTTTTTGAATTTTCTCCAGTAGTTCTTGAGCACTTAAATGCATGCGTTTTATTCGTTTAGGGGAACCTCTATAGTTAATACTCTAGTATCGGGAGTAACATTCAAAACAAATTGATCGGTTTCCCATATTCCAATTGCATCTCTTTTTTCCAGTTTATGACCGGCCACTTCAGCCGCACCTTCAATAAGAAAGACATAGACTCCATTTCCTTTTTTTTTGACAGTGTAGTCTGTCTTTAAAGCGCGATCAAATTCACCTAAGTGAAACCAAGCGTCTTGATGAATCCATAAAGCAGCTTCTTCTGAATCTGGCCCCACAACGGCATAAAGTGTGTTGGCTTTTTTTAGGTCTTTGATGTTTTTTTGATCATAGCGTGGAGTTACATTCTGTGTTTTTGGAAAGATCCAAATTTGAAGTAAGCTTACCGATTGGTCTTTGTTTTTGTTGTATTCGCTGTGGTAGATCCCTGTTCCCGCGCTCATCACCTGAATTTCGTCTGCTTCAATTACACCCGTATTGTCCATGCTGTCTTTGTGTTCCAAAGCCCCCTGTAAAGGAATGGTAATGATTTCCATATTGTCGTGAGGATGTGTGCCAAAACCCATTCCAGGTGCTATGGTATCGTCGTTAAGCACACGGAGTGCACCAAACTGAATGCGTTCGGGATTGTACCAGCTTGCGAAACTAAAGGAGTGTTTGGCTTGCAACCACCCATGGTTTGCTGCCCCCCTAGATTCAGCAGAATGAAACACTTTTTTCATAACCAACTTTATTCAACTGTTGTAGGTACAAATGTACTATTTATTTTCTTTCTTTTTTTCTTCTAAAACGCTCTTGGTTTGGGAGAGCGTATCGAAGAGCTTTTTTTTAGCCTTGAAATAAGCGATGAGTATTTTTATTTTAGCCTCGTTTGCTCTTTTTTCATTTCGTCTTTGTATTTGTTCGGCTTTGAGATCTTGGATTTCCTGATACGTATTCCAGCCAAACCCAATAATAAGCCCAAGGCAGAGAATTAAGGCAATATATTCTTCAGCTTTGGAGAGGTACATAATTGATTATCTTAGCACAAATTTAAAGAACAGTAGGAAGAATGATCTTTTTGAGCAGAAGAAAATGGAGCGTAATCGGGACCGTGGGCTGTCTTTTTTTTTCACTTCAGTTGTTGAGTCAAGGAGGGTCTGCCACCGCAACGGTAACTCTTGACGAAATTGCGCTTTCAGCTCCCAAGTCAGCAACACCAGCCCATCAACTCCCTCTTTCCATCAGCGTACAAGATCTTTTACCCATTCAAGCAAGTTCACAACAACTT
>Ga0255759_10001026_pt1 | contig 25201 bp, 15 predicted proteins | sample 101ome_20_FD_179959 | JGI IMG/M metagenome (GOLD analysis project Ga0255759, IMG submission 179959) | Coastal salt marsh microbial communities from the Groves Creek Marsh, Skidaway Island, Georgia - 101404AT metaG (version 2) | ecosystem: Environmental > Aquatic > Marine > Intertidal zone >...
AAGGTGGTACTGAAGAATTAGATATTACTGATTTGGTTACAACTCAGAAAGATATGTCTGAAAAACAAGAAGAATATATGGAGACTATGATGGATAGGTTAGAAGATTTAACAAGTAAACTATCTGACATGGACCAAATTTTACAAAAGATTAACGACTTAGAAAACAAAGTTGAGAAGTACCGTCAAAAATCACCTGAAGAAAAATTACAACTGAGAAGTTTAGATAGTTATCCTTACAATCAGAAACTAACAGATTTCTTTATGGATAAAGGTGAGGAAATGGAAAGAAGCGGTAAAAATGAATATGTATTAACTTCTGATGAGGTTGAAAACTATTCAGATGGTGACATCAAAAAATCTTTCGATGCTCCGTTTGAAGATGACCAAATGTAATTGACAAAAAGAAAATCCTATACTATAATAAGACCACACTTTGTGGTCTTTTTTATTTTATAACCATTTGACTAAATAGACTAATGTGTTATATTTAAAAGAGAGTAATAAGAATAAATTTTTAAAAGAGTAAAAAGAGAAAAACATGGCAAATGCATTAGACGCAGTCCTTGCTCAGTATGAGAAAAATACTGCAAAGACAAACAACGGAAACCAGTCAATGTCTCAAGAAGACAGACTAAAACGTTACTTCACAACGTACCTACCTAAAGGTACTAAATCAGGACAAAAGAGAGTTCGTATCCTACCAACTCCTGACGGTTCTTCACCATTCAAAGAAGTATGGTACCACGAGGTACAAATCGATGGTAAGTGGACTAAATTGTATGACCCAGGTAAGAATGATGGTGAGCGTTCACCACTTACTGAGGTTTACGAAGAATTAATGTCTACAGGTAAAGAGTCAGACAAAGAATTGGCTCGTCAGTACCGTCCACGTAAGTTCTACATCGTAAAACTTATTGACCGTGAGAATGAAGACCACGGACCTAAGTTTTGGAGATTCAAGGACAACTACAAACAAGAAGGTATTTTGGACAAAATCATTCCAATTTGGAAAGCGAAGGGTGATGTTACAGATGCTAATGAAGGTAGAGATTTAATTATTGAACTTTCAAAAGCTAAAACACCAAAAGGTATCGAATACACAGTAGTTCAAACAGTTATGTATGACGACCCTTGTGCAATTCACGAAGATTCAGACCAAATGAAAGAATGGATGGAAGATGAGTTGACATGGCAAGACGTATACGCTCAAAAACCTGTTGAGTATTTGGAGGCAATCGCAAGAGGTGAAACACCTGTTTGGGATAGTGAGTTGAAAAAGTACGTATACGGTGAGGAGTCAGAAATGTCTATCGGTGGTTCAACTAATACAGTATCAGAAGAAACTGTTGACCCACAATCTGAGATGGAAGTTGATGACGACCTACCATTCTAAGAAACACTAATACGATGATGCGGGTATATACCCGCATCATCTTTTTAATTTAAAGAAATATGGCAATAAAGAAAAAAGATTTTAGTAGTATTAAGAAGAAGTTCTCTACTTCTGCAAAATACAAACCCCAAAGGTTTTTTGACTTAGGGGAACAATTCTTGGATGCTGTTGGTGTTCCTGGCCCTGCTATTGGTCACTTGAATATGTTCTTAGGTCACAGTGATACAGGTAAGACAACTGCTTTAGTTAAAACTGCGGTTGACGCACAAAAGAAGGGTATCCTTCCTGTGTTTATCATCACTGAACAAAAATGGTCTTTTGAACACGCACAACTTATGGGTTTTGAGTGTGAAGAAGTCGTTGACGAAGAAACGGGTGAATTGGATTGGGATGGATTCTTTATTTTCAATAACAATTTTGATTACATTGAACAAATCACAGATTACATTAATGACTTATTAGATGCACAATCAAAAGGTGAATTAGATTATTCACTGTTATTCTTGTGGGATTCTGTAGGTTCAGTTCCTTGTAAAATGACTTTTGATGGTAAAGGTGGTAAACAACACAACGCAGCAACATTGGCTGATAAAATTGGTATGGGTATCAATCAACGTATTTCAGGTTCTCGTAAAGCGGACTCAAAATACGAAAACACATTGGTTATTGTTAACCAACCGTGGGTTGAACTTCCCGACAATCCATTCGGTCAACCAAAGATTAAAGCTAAAGGTGGTGAGTCAATTTGGTTAAACTCATCTTTGGTATTTTTATTTGGTAATCAGAAAAATGCAGGGACAAACAAAATCACCGCAGTCAAAGACAAGAGAAAAGTAAAATTCGCAACACGTACAAAGATATCTGTTATGAAAAACCATATTAATGGTTTGGGTTATGAAGATGGTAAAATCATTGTAACTCCTCACGGATTTTTGGCGGGTAAAGAATCTACTGAAGAAAAGAAATCGATTGAAGCTTATAAGAGTGAACAATCGGAATATTGGAAAGAGGTCATCGGTACTGATGGTGACTTCAAATTGGAAGAAGAAAAAGAAGTGTAACCTTTTAACACGATAAAAGTGGTTAAAACATTATTAGTTGACGGAAATAATTTATTCAAAATAGGTTTTCACGGTGTTAGAGAATTCTACCACGAAGGAAGACATATTGGAGGTATCTATCATTTTGTCAATACAATCAGAAGGTTCTTATCTGAACAAAACTATGATAAAGTAATCGTCTTTTGGGATGGAGAAAACAACTCCTCCCAAAGACGACTTATTTTTCCTGACTACAAACAAAACAGAAAACAAACTTTAAACGAATCTAAAAGAGAATCATTCGAATGGCAAGTCCAACGAGTGAAGACTTATTTGGAGGAAATGTTTGTGCGTCAAATTTGTATAGATGATACCGAAAGTGATGATTTAATTGCCTATTATTGTCAAATATCAGAAGATGAATACAAAACTATTTTTTCTTCAGATAAAGACCTTACACAACTTATCTCGGATAAAGTAGAGGTGTACCAACCCATGAAGAAGATAACCCTTAAAAACGGAGATATGGTACCTCTAAAAGAAATCTCAATCCCACATCAGAATATATCAACATTCAAAATTATATCAGGTGATAAATCTGATAATATTGATGGTATTCAGTATATGGGGGAAAAGACTTTTGTTAAGTTATTTCCTGAGATAGTTGACAATACGGTCACAGTTGATGATATTAAACAACGTGCTGAGGAATTACACAAAACCGACAAAGATAATCGAGCACTACAAAACCTTTTATCTGGTAAAACAAGAAAAGGGGTTTATGGTGAAGAATTTTTTGTTATTAACAAAAAACTCGTAGATTTGTCACAACCATTGCTAACAGAAGAGTCAAAGGAGACTATTGAACTTTACCACACAGAAAACTTAGACCCTGACGGTAGAGGATATAAGAACCTAATGAGGATGATGATGAGTGATGGAATTTTTAAGTACTTACCTAAACATGACAATGCTTGGGTAGAATTTTTAACACCCTTTATGAAATTAACACGTAAAGAAAAAAGAAGATTTAAAAACAAAAAAAGAAAATTATGAAAGAAAAGAGTGACATTACAAAACTAGAATTTTTGTTAACACTTAACGAAAACATTGTAGTACAGAGATACTTCAATGTCAGAGGTTACAACCCTAAAGCAAGGGCGAGTATGGATTTACACAATTTGGTAAAATCTGTTTCGGAAAAAATTCAAAATGATTTGAAGAGAAAGGCGTTGGATTACATGAGTGAGAATGCAGAACAAATCATAGCAAATCCTGACATTTTGGACACGTCAAATACTGAAGGTCCAGAGCATTTTAACATCTATGTTAGGATTGGAGATGAGACAATTTGTCATAGAATTTGGGATGCGAAAGTTTACCCTCCGAAGACAAGATACACCGTGGACGTACGCCCACACCTAAAAAAGTTGCTTCGTGACCTGACTGACATTTTTTCATCTGAAGAATTATCTCACACTTACATGAACTATCAGTTAATTTAACCATATTTATATTCTACACACAAAGATTAAAGCTCAATAAATTATGTCAAAAGAAAAGAATTTTGGATACCTCGGAAACACATTTCAACTACAACTTCTTAACAACATTATCCTATACAAGGATTTTGCAAATTCTATTGTAGACGTTCTCGAACCAAAGTACTTTGACAATCAATATTTTAAGCTAATCATGCAGATGACTAAGGAGTATTATCAGAAGTACGAACATACTCCGTCATTTTCAACCTTAGAACAAATCACAAAGTCAGAAGTATCATCTCCAATGGCCCAAAAAATGGTCCTGGATATGATTGGGCAAGTAAAAGACGCTTCTATTGAGGGTTATCAATACGTTCAAGAAAAGTCTTTAAAGTTCTGTAAACAACAGGAATTACAGAAGGTGATGAGTAAAGCACAAAAGATTATCGATAAAGGTGATTTTGAGTCTTATGACCACTTGGAAGAGATGGTAAGAGAAGCTTTACAGGTGGGTGAAATTGATGCAGGAACTGCAGATGTATTCTTTAATTTGGATGAGGTATTGGATGATGATTTCCGTCACCCAATTCCGATGGGAATTACTGGTATAGACAACCTTCTTAAGGGAGGATTGGCAAAAGGTGAGATTGGTGTGATTTTGGCTCCTACAGGAGTTGGTAAAACCACCGTCTTAAGTAAGATTTCAAACAATGCATTTAACTTAGGTTATAACGTCTTACAGATATTCTTCGAGGATAATCCTAAAATTATTCAAAGAAAACACTTCACAATGTGGACTAAAATTGCCCCTGACAATTTGTCATTACATAAAGAAGATGTTTTGGATAAAGTAAGACAAATTAAAGAAAACGCTTCTAATAGACTTATCTTAAAAAAATTACCGTCAGACCAATTAACTATGAGTCAGATTAAAAATCAGATTCGTAAGATGATGGCTGAAGGTACAAAGATAGATATGGTAGTTTTAGATTATATTGATTGTATCGTCCCTGACCGCAACTTAGGTGACGAGTGGAAGAGTGAGGGGTCTGTTATGAGAGGTTTTGAATCTATGTGTCACGAGTTAGACATCGTAGGATGGACCGCAACACAAGGTAACCGTTCCTCTATTTCATCAGAGGTGGTTACGACCGACCAAATGGGAGGTTCCATCAAAAAAGCACAGGTCGGACACGTTATTATTTCTGTGGCGAAGTCCCTTCAACAGAAAGAGATGAACTTGGCAACAATTGCTATTACCAAATCTAGAATTGGTAAGGATGGAATTGTTTTTGAAAATTGTAAGTTCGATAACGAGATGATGGAAATCGATACAGAATCAAGTGTTACTTTCTTAGGTATGGAAGAACAAAAAGAAGAAAGAAACAAAGAACGTATCAAAGAATTGTTGGAGAAACGTAAACAAAGGGAAACTCCAAATACTTAATAAAATACAAAGAATATATTATGGAAAGTTTAGTAAGTCAGGTAAGCAAAGACATTCGTTATGTCATTAAAAGAAGCGGAGATAAAGTCCCATTTCAAACCGAAAAAATTGAAAGGGCAATCCTAAATGCTATGAAGAGTATAGATAAAGTCGATGAGGAGACTGCAGAAAAAATTGCAAGAATCTCTACAAAAGCTTTATTTAGAAATAATAAAGATAATGTTCCACATGTTGATGATATTCACGACATGGTTGAGAATAAATTAATGGACAATGGTCTTAATGATGTTGCGAAGGAATATATCATTTATCGTTCAAAACATAGACCAAACATTTTTGCAAAAAGAGTAAATCTTAAACCTTATGATTACCCAAGTTTAAATGACTATGTGGATGCGATTAGACATTCGTATTGGGTTCATACTGAGTTTAATTTTACCTCAGATATTCAGGACTATAAAGTTCATTTGAACGAAAAAGAAAAATCGGCTGTTGAAAGAGCTATGTTGGCAATTTCACAAATCGAGGTTGCGGTAAAAACCTTTTGGGGTGACATCTACAAAAGAATGCCAAAACCTGAAATCGGAAATGTTGGTGCTACTTTCGCAGAGTCTGAAGTTAGACACGCAGATGCTTATTCACATTTAATACAGTTGTTGGGTCTAAATAATGAGTTTGAAAACTTGTTACAGGTTCCTGCAATTCGTAGAAGAATTAAGTACCTTGAGAAGTCAATTTCAACTTCTAAATCAGTGGAGAACAAAGAGTACTTCGAGTCTGTAGTATTATTCTCAATGTTTGTAGAGAATGTATCATTATTCTCACAATTTTTAGTTATGTTGTCGTTCAACAAACACAAAAACATGTTGAAAGGTATTTCAAACGCTGTTGAAGCAACATCAAAAGAAGAAAACATTCATGCGGAATTTGGGTTTGATTTGGTAAATCTTATCAAAGAAGAAAACCCTGATTGGTGGACTGAAGAGTTAATTAACGATTTAACTCAAGCGACCATCGAGGCTTATGAAGCTGAAAGTGATATCGTTGAATGGATTTTTGAAAAAGGAGATTTAGATTTCCTTACAAAAGAACAAACAATGGAGTTTATTAAACACAGATTTAATATATCATTAAACTCTATTGGTATTGATAGTATTTTTGATATTGACGAGTCTTTGTTAGAAACAACAGAGTGGTTTGATGATGAAATCCTAACAACAAAACATACAGATTTCTTCAATAAGAGAAGTATCAATTATAGTAAGAAATCAAAGTCGGTAACGTCAAACGATTTATTTTAAAAGAAAAACAATAATATAAAAATTAATATGAAAGATAGAAAACCTTTTGATTGGATTAACGAAGAATCGATTACGTTTCTTCAAAGAGGGTATTTAAGTGAAGGTGAAGAACCTTTAGACAGAATTAGAACAATAGCTGAACATGCGGAGAAGCTTTTAGGTATCGAGGGTTTTGCGGATAAATTCTACGACTATATGGGTAAAGGATGGTATTCACTATCATCACCTGTATGGGCTAACTTTGGTAAGAAAAGAGGATTACCTGTAAGTTGTTTTGGTTCAAATATTGGGGACAATATTGAATCAATCTTGTATACTCAGGCTGAAGTTGGTGAAATGAGTAAGATGGGTGGTGGTACCTCAGGATACTTTGGTAACATTCGTGGTCGTGGTGCTGAAATTACAGACAACGGTCATGCACCTGGTGCGGTACACTTTATGAACTTGTTTGAAAGTGTTGTGGACAATATTTCACAAGGTTCTACTCGTAGAGGTAGATTCTCACCATACTTACCTATTGACCATCCTGACGCGATGGAGTTCTTAGAAATTGGAACAGAAGGATTCCCAATTCAGGACCTCACACACGCAGTAACAGTTACTGATAAATTTATGGAAGAGATGATTGCTGGTGATGACGAGAAAAGAGCGTTATGGGCAAAAGTAATCCAAAGACGTGGTGAGATTGGTTATCCATACATCATGTTCCACGATACCATGAATAGAAATACTGTTGATGTATATAAAGACAAAGATGCTACGATTTATAACTCTAACTTATGTTCAGAGATTGCACTTCACAACTCTGAAGAAGAGTCATTCGTTTGTGTATTGTCATCAATGAATGTTCTACACTACGATGAGTGGAAAGATACAGATGCTGTTGAAACGATGACTATGTTCTTAGATGCAGTTGTTACTGAATTCTTAACTAAGATTGAGGATATCAGAGACAACGGAACTATTGAAGGTAAGAGAGGGTTCTTCTATTTGGAGAAAGCTTACAACTTTGCTAAGAGACAAAGAGCGTTAGGTTTAGGTGTATTGGGATGGCACTCACTACTTCAGTCACGTGGATTGGCTTTTGACACAAGAGACACTGCGAGATTGAATGTTGAGGTATTCAAACTTATCAAAGAAAAATCATACGCGGCTTCAGAGAAGTTGGCTGAGATGTTTGGTGAACCAGAATACTTGAAAGGTTATGGTAGAAGAAATGTTACGTTGAATGCAATTGCACCAACAACATCTTCAGCATTTATCTTAGGTCAGGTATCTCAATCAATTGAACCAATTTGGTCTAACTGTTATGTGAAGGATGTTGCTAAAATGAAGGTAACCATTAAAAATCCTGTATTAAAAAGCGTATTGTCTGAATTAGGTCAAGACACCAAAAAAGTATGGGATAGTATTAAACAAAATGATGGTTCAGTACAACACTTAGAGTTTTTAACTGATGAACAAAAAGATATCTTCAGAACATTTGCAGAGATTAATCAATCATCAATTATCAACCAAGCTGCGGTTCGTCAAGACTACATTGACCAGTCACAGTCGTTAAACTTAATGATTTCACCTGACATGCCGACAAGGGATGTGAACAAACTTCTTATTGAAGCATGGCAATTAGGTGTTAAAACTTTATACTATCAACACTCAATGAATTCGGCACAAGCATTCGCAAGAAAGAAACTTGGTTTGAATGACTTACAGTGTGTTGCATGTGAAGGATAAATAAACAAAATCAGAAGAAATGAAAACTCATTATATCTTCTGAGGTTAAGGAAGGAGAAAAAGGTCGGACATTGTCTGACCTTTTTTATTACATCTTTAGATAAAATTATCTGTGTTTATATTTATGGAATATGGCAGACGGTAAAACATATGGTGTATTTTTCCCATTTAGGGATAGTATTAAAGGTGACTATGTAAGCTTAACTCAATCTTCAGACGAAGAGATTAGAGCTGATTTATTACATCTGATACTAACCAGAAAGGGTGGTAGATACTTTTTACCTGATTTTGGAACGAGAATATATGAGTTTATTTTTGAACCATTAGACGGTCCTACATTCGACGCAATTAAAGCAGATGTAAGACAAGCGGTAGATAAATACATACCAAACCTACAAATAAATGACATTACCATTGAACCATATTTAGAATCTGAACCATTACCAGGAGAAATAAATTATGAAGAATTAGGTAATCAAGTATTTAAAATACCTGGTAGAGGGACTGAAGAATACACGGCAAAATTAAGAATAGATTATTCTATCATTAATGGGACATTCTCATCTAAAGATTTTGTAATAATTAATATTTAATAGTATATGGCAAATCGTAAAATATCATACACAGAAAGAGACTTTGAAGGTTTAAGGCAGGACCTCATAAATTATACTCAACAGTATTATCCTGAATTAATTGCTAACTTCAACGATGCCTCTATCTATTCTGTGTTTATGGACTTAAACGCGGCTATCGGTGATAACTTACATTACCACATGGACCGTAGTATACAAGAGACGGTTTTACAATATGCGCAACAAAAGTCTTCAATTTACAACATTGCCAGAACTTACGGTTTAAAGATACCAGGTAATAGACCATCAATTGCATTAGTAGATGTTTCAATTACGGTACCTGCAAATGGTGACCAAGAAGATGAAAGATACTTGGGTGTGATGAGAGCAGGTTCACAATTTATCGGTGCAGGTCAAGTATTTGAAAATCCTAATGATATTGATTTCTCTTCTCAATATAATAGTGAAGGTTACCCTAATAGAACTAAGATACCAAACTTTGATTCTAACAACAGATTGGTAAATTACACAATAACTAAAAGAGAAGTAGTAGTTAATGGTATAACAAAAACATTTAAAAAAGTTATTAATAATAATGATGTTAGACCATTCTTTGAATTTTTCTTACCTGAAAAGAATGTGCTTAGTATTACATCTGTAATTCAAAAAGATGGTACTACCTATCAGTCACCACCACAATATGGTGAATTTATCACTTCACCAAATAAGTGGTATGAGGTTGATGCTTTAGCCGAAAGTAGAGTCTTTATTGAGGACCCAACAAAACCATCAGACCAACCAGGTATTAAAGTTGGTAAGTATATTGAAACAGATAATAGGTTTATTTCTGAGTTTACACCTGAAGGTTATTGTAAGATTACTTTTGGTGGTGGTACAACAACACCTGAAGAACAATTACAACAATTTGCGAGAACGGGGGTTCCTTTAAGAATACAAGATTACCAAAACAATATTGGTTTAGGTTTAACAGTAAAACCAAACACTACACTATTCGTTCAATATAGAATCGGTGGAGGTAGTGCTACGAATATAGGTGTTAACGTTATTACTCAATTTGGTACTACAAGATTTGATGTGAACGGACCATCAGACACTATTAATCAAAATGTTATTGAAAGTTTAAGATGTACAAACGTTACTGCTGCTATTGGTGGTGGTGACTTACCAACAACTGAAGAAGTTCGTAACATGGTATCATTTAACTTTGCAGCACAAAAAAGAGCGGTAACTATTAATGACTATAATTCTTTAGTTAGAACAATGCCGAGTAAATTTGGTGCACCTGCAAAGGCATCTATTGTAGAAGAGGATAATGCTATTAAGGTTAAAGTATTATCACGTACTCCAGACGGTAAGTTAACGGAATCAGTATCAAACACTCTAAAACAAAATATTGCTAATTACTTATCAAACTACAGAATGATAAATGATTACATTGAGGTTACTACCGCTAAGGTAATTGATTTATCGTTTGAACTTTCAGTCGTTATTGACGCTACTCAAAATCAAGGAGATGTTATTACTAATGTTATAGGAGGGGTTAACGGATACTTTACACCTCAAAGACAACAATTAGGTGCGAATGTTAATGTTTCAGATATTAGAAGAATTATACAGGATGTGCCTGGTGTAATTAGTTTGGCAGACCTTAAAGTGTTTAATAATGTCGGTGGTAGATATTCTAATTCACAAACGTCACAAAAATATTCTGACAGTGCAACCAAACAAATTCAATTGATTGACGATACGATATTTGCAGAACCAAGTCAGGTATATCAAATAAGATTTCCTGAAAGTGACATTACTTGTAAAATTAAGATAGCAAGTAATACTGAATTCTCTTAAAAACTATCCATATACTTTTTCAAAAATCAAATTAAAATTAAGATGAATAACTATTTATCTTAAAAACTTATTATGCCAAAATCAATCAGAATTAGAACTGAACCTGGTGTTGATAGAAATATCAACGTTAAAATTGACCAAGAGTTTGACTTCTTAGAGATATTGTCTTTAAAGTTAAGACAAGAAGACATATATACACAATTCTGTGCTGACTATGGTGTTGTTGTTGGTCGTGTAATAGCTAATGGTGGTGTAGGTGTACCAAACGCTCACATATCTATTTTTATTCCTATAGACCAAGTTGATGAAAACGACCCAGTAATATCTACTTTATATCCGTATAAATCTCCTGAAGGTAAAAACGAAGATGGATTTAGATATAATTTATTACCATATCAAAATGAATATTATGGACACACTGCCACAGGAACATTCCCGACAGATGAAGACGTTTTAACAAGAAAAGAAGTCCTTCATGTATATGAAAAATATTATAAGTATTCAGTAAGAACAAACGATTCGGGTGACTTTATGATTGTCGGTGTACCGTTAGGTGCTCAGAAATTAGTAATGGACTTAGACCTGTCAAATATGGGTGAGTTTTCATTAAGACCTTCAGACTTAATTAGAATGGGTATGGGTGTACCTGCTCAGTTTGACGGTCAATTATTTAAGGCATCTGAAAACATTGATTCACTACCTCAAATATTACATGATGTTAAAGACATTGATGTATCTTCTTTTTGGGGTCAAGAGGAGTCTTGTGATGTTGGTATTACAAGAGCCGATTTTGATTTAAGGGAGAGAGGTATTGAAATATTACCACATGCAGTTTTTATGGGTTCAATCATATCCTCAACTGAGGAAGATTTCCTAAAGGCTAGTTGTAAACCTAAAAAGGAAACAGGGAATTTATGTTCTTTGTCTACAGGTCCAGGTCAAATATTGGCAATTAGACAGACGATTGCCGTTGATGAGAATGGTGACCCAGTATTGGAAGAATATAAATTAGAAGAAGGTGGTAATGTTATTGATGAAAACGGTACTTGGGTAGTAGATTTACCTATGAATCTTAATTATGTAACTACAAACGAGTTTGGTGAGAGAGTAACCTCTAACGACCCTACTATTGGTATACCTACTAAATCAAAATATAGATTTAAGATAAAATGGCAAAATGAAGGGGGATTACAAGCCGATATATTAAGAGCTAATTATTTAATTCCAAATATTAAAGAACATTGGGATATTAACCCTAATAGTAATTATCCTAACCAACCTGAGGGTAAGTTTAATAAATCTTATTCTTTTTCTTTAGATTGGAATGATTATGAAGATAAGGCTGCGGCTATAAAATGTGAGGACACATTCTATCAATTTAATTTTAATAAAGTTTATACGACTGCTGCTCATTTAGACCGATTTAAATGGGGTTTTAATAGACAAAAACATTTAGGTATTAAAGATATCTTAAATAGAGATTGTGCAAATGAAACAAATAAGTTTCCAACTAACGAGGCACAAAGAAATTCTGATTTTATATACTTCTTAATGTCAATTGTTTTGGCTTTATTTTATCCTATTGGTATCCTTTTAATTATTGTTGCACATTTTTTATCTTTAATTGCGGGTATTATTACATTTTTTATAAACTTACTACGACCATTTATTAATTTAGTTTATAGAATTTTATGTCCTGCAATTGCATTTTTATCTAAAAAAGTCAAAAGGAGTGATTGTGGAGAACCACTATTACCTGAAAAAGTATCAAATCCAATTACGAATTTAGCGTTACCTATGTTGACGTATCCTGATTGTGAAAATTGTAATTGTGAGTCAACACCTGTTGGTGATGGTGCAGTGGGAACAACTGAAGACCCTCAAACTGTTGAACAGCCGCAAGTTTTATCGAGTGATTTGGCAGATTTTAATGATAGTTTTGCATACAATGAAATCAAATGTGGTGATAGTGATGTTGAAGATGAATATTTTACTCAGGTATATTCAGGTTATGATGAAGGAATACCTGACGGATTAGATGGGGAATCTGACCCTATATGGTATAAAACGCCTTTGTATTATCAAACAAATGAAATGAATAATGCAATAAGTAATAAGTGGTATGCTACTGATACAATATCAATGGCACAATCCTTAAACTTATTAAATCAAAGAAGTAGGTATTTTTTATCTAACCCAAATAAAATAACGACTAAAATAATTAATTCGGAACACGGTCCTTTAAGTTATGCGGGAGGTAGAAATACTTTTGATGATATGCCTCTAATAATGGTTTGTAGGGAAAGTACCGATTATAGTCCTGGTCAGTTAATAACATTTAACGATACAAATTTAATAAACGACCCAAATATTAGTGGTCAGACATCTAATCAATTTAGTACTGACTCTATTACAGGTGCAGTTGAGTACAATCCAAGTGCATATATCACTAAACCTATAAGATATATAAACAGTAACGGTAGTATTGTAATGACTAATTTAGATTTACAAAATAACGATGTTACAGGTAAAACATATAATTTTAAAACAGGTTTAGAATATTTTCAGGTTGTAACTGCAACTACATTAAGTAATGTTGAAAGCTTAGTAGGTTCTAATTCTATACTTAAAACTTATATATTCAATAAAGACTCGGCATACAAATGTATTCATGATAGTACCGCTAATAAAATAATAGATAAAACTATTAAAGAATTTGAAGATTATGGAAATCTAAAATTTGTTATATTAACTAGAGGGGTGGACCCTTATACTCCAAAACAAAAAATTAAGTATGACTTAAGTGATTTATTTGATAATAATAATTTAACTGTTGAAGGTGACTACTATTTAAATGTTCCAATACAACCTAACGGGTCGGGAAGTTGGAAAATAGATTACAGAACTCCTCAACCTCATTATTATAGGTCGAGTAATAATTGGGCATCAGCATCCAATAATGATGACAAATTATTTAGGGAATCATTTTTATTTAGTGTAAAACCTACAGAATTCAATAGCTTCGATAGTCAATCATTAACAACGTACTCGTCTATTGATAAACAAATTCAAAGTAGTTTAAATGGTGGGGCTTTCGCACCTAAATTAAATGGGTATGATGGAAGTAATGGAAGTACTAAATCAAGTAATGAATTTGAAATTAGTCATAATGGTCCGTCACAGGGTAGGGTTGAAGGTGCAACATATCAATATACGTCAAAAGAATTCGGTAAAAAAATAGATAATCATTTCACCTATTATACTGTTTCTACAACATATAAAAATTTGACTAACACTGTTCCACATACTACCATGTCAAATCATGAAAAATTAATATTTAGGTCAGATAGGTTGCCTGGTTCTGATAATATGGAACTTGGGCTTGTAGATTCATACCATGATACACAAACATTTGTTTTCCATTTAAATGATGGTTTTTCAATTTATAAAATTAGCGATGATGGTTCACAATCGGCATCATATGACTATGGAGAATCTTCTGGTGTTTCTGATGAGACAGGTAATTTTGGTGATATGACAGGTGATACAAATAGTAAATTAGCTGGTATGTTAAGTACATTTACTTGTGAAGGTATGGTGCCTTTTGATTGTTATGTTGGTGATGGTGTTACGTTTACTGCGGATACTAATTGTGATATTAAAAGAAGAGTAGAAAACGGTTGTTATACTTTTGTTAATCCTGTTTTATTTGTTAGTATCCCAAGAGATATCAAAAATTTCATCGAATGGAGACAAAGATATAAATATGTTTTTGCAGCTTGTAGAAACATATTTGGACACGCTTTTCAAAATAACTGGATTAATGGTACATTATACATGCCATCATTCCAAAAGCGTACTTTTTATGATAGTCAAAATAATGCTAAAAGGTACAAGTTCTGTGGAGACCCAAATCAAAATGCGTTCGGTTTATTTTTTGCTAATAGAGAGTATAGAGGACCTTTGTATTTTAATACGGACTCTAATTCTTTCTACTATAGGTCTACACCTTATTTCGATAACGGTTTTGTTTCCCAAAATATATCACAGACAGGTGTATTAAAGGCGTTTACTGATTATCCAGGTCGTAATGATGGTCAAATATTTTATCCAACTACAATTATGGACATGGGTCCAAAAACAGAGTTTTTAAAAGATTTAATATTAGAACCAGAGTTTCAATCTTATATTGTTAATAGAATACCTTCAACCACATTTAAAGATGTGTCAGGAATATTAAATCTATACATAATCAACCGACTAACAAATAAAACCTTTTTAGAGACGTTATTAAAACCTATAATTAAAGGTGATAGTGTTAGGGCATCTTTTTCAAGAGATGGTGGTATATTTAATAATTCTTATGATGCAAGAATGGATGGGGACTATGTTCAAATGATTAGTATAAATTCAGAGTTTGGTGTTATACCTTATATTGATGGTAATTACACGGATAGTATTTATGTTGGTAAAGATAGTAGTGGAAGTTCACTTATGGGTATATGGTTTACAAGTGAAGATGAACAAAGAAGAGAGTTAGGGCCAGGACAATTAACTATTGGTAATGTTACTAGTGAATTTAGTTATCCTAACTCGCAAGAAGTACCTTCATATCAATGGAAGGTTAATGTTAATAACACATGGTTTGGTAACCAAGAAAATACATGGGCGACCGATACTAATGATTTAATCACTGTAAAATATCAAGATGAAAACTTTACAGGTGCTACTGACTATATGAAAACAGCTGCGGGTACTGGTTATGGGTATTTATATAATGAAAATCCACCAGGAACTGAAATAACTAATGTGGCGGTTAATCAAGATAATAAATTCAGAGTTGGTTCACCCTTCTATTTCTATTTTGGATTAAGACGTGGAAGAAGTGCCATGAATAGGTTTATAACCAAATTTGTAATACTTGACGACTAATGGGTAATCAAAAAAATAATGAGACTATTAGAATTGTTAGAGGCTCTGACAGATATGCAGGTGCTCCTGATACTGATTTATTTATTCAGGTACCTTTAAATTCCACAAAAAAAGAAAAAATAGAAGGTGATAGAAATGTACTTTTAAATTTAGAGGAAAGATTTAATCACGAACGACAAATATCAACAAAGTTTAGAGTTGCAGGAAAAATAGTTAATATTTTTAATAATTCAGTTTCTGGTAAGTGTACAACTTATGACCCATTTAGAGATAGTCTTTATTATATTGATGTTGAAAATTCAATTACCGCAGCAACTAACTTTAATAGTATAATTTGGAAAGGGTATCCACAGTATGATGAGTTTTCATTTTTCAGAACGTCATCAGTAAAAAACCACATACCTTTTACAACTAAAAGTGCATCAACATATAACTGGTCATTATATATTACATATCCAAGCTCAAATGATTATGAGCAACCAATGCAATTTACAAACGATGATAATAACGTACCTAATAATTTTATCGTATCTGATGGTATACCATACGTTATTAAAAACAGAGTGGTAAATGGTAAGAGATTAATCACATTTTATTGTGGGTTTAAACACAACGTAAATAAAGGTGAATCTATATACTTAAAAAATCCTATTGACGGTAAAAATATGTTTGAGGTTTACAGCTTAGGTGACCAGTCTTTCGGCAATGAAGAAACGGTGTTGAATATCTACGATTATGGGTTTACGGGAACCTCTTTCAATGACGGTACTGTTGGTAATTTTAAAAGAGTTATCAACCCTAACAACTCAGGTGAGACAATGTCTGAATATTATGTTAGAAAACATAAAACATTAACAGAAGTTCAAAATGTAGACCTTCACAGAATGGGTTTTGAAAAAAGTAATTTTCCTATTAAAAAGAAAATAGAATACTCAGGAGCCACACCAAATAAAACACAAAGAATTTCAGTAAAAGACGGTAGAGATGATTATGGGTTCTCATTTGACCGTGATATCGATATTATTGGTTTGATTGATAATTTAGACCGACCGTTAACTGAACTATTTGTTACCATAGTTAATAAAGGATATATGGGTTGGTTTAATAATCCGTTCAATCCTTTGAATTTTAGTAATAATCAATCAGGAATTGAGGTTGGTTGGAGTTTTAATTTTAGAAAAAATGATTTAGATGAGTGGTGGAAGAAGAGTAATCAAGACAATAAAGACAATATACCGTATGGGTCTTATACCAATGCAGGTAAAACGTTTTATTACAATGCCGACCTACCAAAAGGACATGAATTAAAAGGTGATTTGTGTGAATGGAACAAATTCGACCAAAAAGAAACGGTTTTGTCTTATATGTCACACAAATTTTCATTCAACAACAATCATTTTGATGATGGAGGTACTGTTAATTTACCTTTTGGTTATGGGTACCAACCACACTATAGTATACCTATTCGAGCTTATTCTGATTATGTAGAAACAGGAGACGAAGATAAGGTTTCAGACATACCTGATTATTCATTTTACTCAAATTATGAAGGTTTATGGAGATGGAGAGACATTTATCCTTATGGATACATAGATACTAGTGGTAATGGTGTTAATCATCCTTTTTTAAACAACGAACATTACCCTTTTAGTCAGATTTTGTTCTTGCAGACGCCAATAGAAAGAAATAATAACGTCTTTAACGACATAATTTACCCACCATTAATTGATAATTGTGAATAAGTTTAGATTTACAGTAAAACAAAACGACACGGAGATAAATTTACCTATTGAAATCAAATTTGATGGTTTAGGTAGGGAAGATTTGGTGCAACAGTATGAGGATGATGTATTAGAACAAATCATCAACCCTGTTGAAGATTTTGAGGTTACGAGATATTCACATAACGAGTGGTTAGACTCTAATAATGAGAAAAAAACAAGTACAACGTATAGTTTTAACTTTTTTGATAGGTCTAAAAATATAACCAGCACTACAATTGCTGATAATGGTTTATGGGTGTCGGATTACAACTATATAGACCCAGCAGTATTCTCAACATATAGTGGAATTACCTTTACTGATAAGGAAGTTTACTACTATGCAAATTCATTTAGTAGAAGTTTTTTTAAGTTGGATTTTTATGATAGTGTAAAATCTGAAAACCAACAAATATACTTCACAATCATCATTCCGACACAACAAGGTAGAAAAGAAAGTGTAGATATTGGTACGGTGTCCGTTCCAAATGTAGTGGACATACGAAGACCTACCTTTGATTTAGATTTTGTGGGTGACAAAGAAGGGTATTTTATCTATTGGCTAAAGAGTAGAGAATATATAAACATCAACGATTTTTATATGTCTGCAAAATTCTATAATGCTAAAACAGGTGAGTTTACTCGTATGATGAACCGTCCTCAATCATCATTAAGTCAGAAATTTAATTTTGATAAAGAGGAGTACTTTTATTACAAAGTAAGCTTAGATGTTAATAATTATGAATATGAAGTTTTCAATACATACGGTACACAAAATAGAGTGGGTACTTTAATTGATAACATAAACTGGTATGAATATGTAAACCCACAATAATGGAAGAAAGATATTACATAAAGATTTCACCTGAATCTTTAAAGGGTGATGTGGTCCAAGAATTTTTTAGTGGAAATACTTTTGGGGTATACACAGGTATGACTAATATCTTAAGTGGAGGGACTAATGGTGCTAGTTTATTGACAGGTTTGACAGTACCTTTGGTATTTACGCAAACGTATGAAAATTTAGGTTACTATACGCCTTTTGATGGGTTTATTTTACAAAAAGATGTGGTAAATAATTTTGTTACCAACAAAGACCCTGGTAACCAATATACTATCAGATTATATAACACTTCAGACCAGTATAAAGGTTTTTTAAAACTGGCAAGTTACACTGTAGATTGGGGTGACGGTACAACTGACCCACTAACCTCAAACGCTCCTCAGTATTTATCACACACCTATCCGTTTACACCTTCAGGGTATACGATTACTTTAACACAAAACAATCCGTGGGGTGAAACTATTGTAAATAAAAAAGTATACGTTCCAACAACAGGAGTTACGATTAATAATCCTGCGGGAGAGATAACTTTTACACCTCAAGGGGGTAATTGGTCAGGTATTCCGATTAGTTACAAATACATTTTTAGTGGGGATAGTTCAAATACTGTTGCGAGTCAAACATCGAATAACTTTACAACGGTACCTTTTGTTGTTAGTGGATTTACATCATCAAGATTAAACGAATTAAAATTATATGGTACAGTTCCTTATGATGTGACTGTAACCGTTAAAAAACAAGGACAACCATACGGTAAAGTCAATGCGATAACTAGTGGTTATACCTCATATACAATTAATAATGTGGATTATTATGATTACCCTGACGGTACCACATATTACGTAGCCAATTCATCAGGTTTAACAAGTAATGAGCTTGTTGCATCTGCGATTACAAAACAAGAAGTATTAATTAATGTAGTTGACTCTCCAGAAATACAATCTGAAATATTTATTGAGAGAGGTAAGCTATCAGGATTTGAGTCTTTGCAGAGATTAGGTGAAGTTGATAACATGGGTGACTTAACTTCTTATGGTTATGGTTACTTCAAAATAAACAAACAGAAAGAATAAAAAAATGGCATTAGGAACATACGGAACTGTAAGACCCGCAGACATGTCCCCTGAAGATGTGGAGATTATTTTAAACTACACTGCTTCAAGAGATGTGACAACAAACTTTGTTTTATCAAAACTGAACGCCGCTGACGTACTTACCCCTTACTTTCACAATTCAGACACAGGAGGAAGTCCTGATGTTGAGATTTTAGGTGGTTTATACAATTTAAAATTACCAGCCGAAGAGTTCAATAAAATAGGTATATATACCTTATACATTAGACCTGTAGAGATTAGAACGACAATCACTGATTGTGGTGTTCTATCTGCATTACCTAATGTGAAGGGTATCATCATCGATTTAAATGGGGTACCTGAAGAATTTAGAAGTAGATTTACCAACCAGGGTCTTGTTGGTTATCGAATAGAGTATTTGAATAGTGATGGTACGAAAATTCCTAATTTCTATAGAGTAATTACATCTTCTTTCTTTTGTGAACCTGTGGTGACTAACTTAACTAACACATCACAAAAAGCAATTAGATATAGGTATGTTGATAGCGGTAGTGATTTAATTTTCTGTACTGTATCACCTTCGAGTGCTCCTTCTAATAAGGCGACTGCGACACCATTTATAGGTCAACCTAATCAAAACATAATTGTAACTAATACATTCTTTAATCCAATTACGGTAGATATTGAATTGGCTGAGCATGATATTGATACACTTGCTATTGCACTTTACGGAAATCAGACTAAGAGTATGGAAGACGGTATCTACACATTATATGATAGAAACCTTAACATTTATAAACAATACAACTTATTTGAAATTCGTGACGAGTTTAACAATCTTCTTTATGAGGTTCGTCAAGACCGTGATGAGAACATTGATTTCAGCAAGAATTTCAATAACATAATCAGTTAATAAATGGCGAATAACAAGAAGAAATATTTTTATCCACCTGCACCTCCGAGTGGTAATGAGTCATTCTCACCAAACTTGGTAGGTTTTCAAGTTAATAATGGTGGGGGTTTAACTCAAGGGAACTTCGAGTTTACTACTTCTATTGTAGAAAAGGTAAACAGAACGTTTGAAACTGGAGTTTTTTCAAACCCTATTTCTTTATTGGATATCGATGTTAAAAGTATTGAAGATTCTAAGGCGATTGCTCTTAAAAACTTTCGAGTATACCCGAACTACGATATTAGTCAGGTAACAAATTATGCATTATATGGTTCGTTACAAAAAAGGTTATCGGCATCTATTACTAAAATTATTCATTATTTCCCTGCGTGTATTGAAGTCAATAGGGTAAAGTTATTAGACTACTCAACTGCAAACACTGCGAGTAATATCAGTTTTAATCAAACTCAAAATACGACAACATTCAAAATGGATGTTACTCGATTTATTAATCATTTTGATATTGATTATTCAAAGAATGCTACACGTAATATAGAAGTAAGACCATTTGCAACGAGTCCATTACGAAACTTAACCAAAAACTATCAAAAATATGCATTGTATGTTGATGATATGGAAACTGAATATAAGATGGTTAATTTTATACCGTCTACTGTATTATCGGCAGGAACGGTGACGGTGACTGTTGAAGGTAATCCGTTCAGTGGTTCATCATCAACAACATCTACTTTGGTGTTAAGACCAAATAAGTTTGAAACTGAGGTTGCATTTAAAGAACCGTTTGATGAAGTTGAAGATTTCCTTTTAAATAGGTTTAGTAATCCACCATATAAAGCAACTTTTGATTTAGTTGAGGAAACAGATTCAGGTAGGTTTGTAAAAACAAAAAAATCAGCAGTTTGGCCAAAAAATGGTTTATGGAACTTAGACATCGTTACTGAGAGGTTTGACGAGTATTTGGCGGAAATTAGTAATATTGCGTTATTATTAGATACGAATAAGACTGATTTAATTGTTCGTTTTTTAACGACAGGTGCATTTAAGGACTTCGATACTGGTGACCAAAAAATAGAAAAGGTATTACAAATTTATGGTAGAAGTTTTGATGAAACGAAAAAATTCATCGATGCGTTATCATTTATGAACTCAGTTAATTACACACCTCAAAATGATATACCTTCAGAGTTATTAAAGAATTTAGCCCAAACATTAGGTTGGAATAATAATATATCTCCAATTACTAACGATGACTTTTTAAGTTCAGTATTTGGAACTAAAAATAAATCGATATACCCTGGTTTCCAAAACGACCCTACACCAAATCAGTTAAACTATCAATTCTATAGGAACCTTATATTAAATTCTGCATACCTATTCAAATCAAAAGGTACGAGAAGAAGTATTATGGCTCTTATGGCCTTTATAGGTGCACCTAAAGATTTAATTGAATTTAATGAGATAGTATATGTTGCCGATGGACCGATTAACGTTGAAAGATTTAATGGTGAGTTCTTAAAAATATCGGGTGGTACAAAGGTAGATGTTATTCCTCAGTTGGACCCTAATGTAACTTACAATATACGAGGAAAAAAATACACAGGATTTACTACTTCAACTTCAGTGTTACAAATAGATAGTACAAGGGGTGATTACCCTATGGATGATAATGGTTATCCAAAGAGACCAACAGTAAATAACGACTTTTTCTTTGAGAAAGGTTCAGGTTGGTATATCCAAACTCCTGACCACAGGTCACCTGAAAAATTAGATGTTACTAATTCTACATTTACAGGTGCTAATCCTAATGTTCAAACGACTCTTGAAACATTTACTTACGGCCAGAAATACTTTGATAGGTTTAGACAGTTCCCATATATGAATTTAGGTTTTGGGTTAACTAAGACTATCGATAACAACAAATCTTGGGACGATACTGAAACGGGATTAAGAAGAAACAGAGATGTGTACAATGCGTACTACGAAGTTGCTGATGAAAGATTAGTTTTAAACGCCAAGAATGTTGAGTTGTCACTTAACATGGGTCAGGGTATCTTATATGATATTTGGAGAATGTCGAGAAGGTACGATTATCCATTCCCTTCAACAGGGTTAACGGCTCCATATCCATCACCATACGGAAAAGATTGGACGGTCATTAATCCGAGACCAAAAGAAAAGACTTTCTTTGAGTTTGCTCAAACATTCTACAATAACATGATTAATGTTAGGAACCGTCAAACCATCAACGATGGTGCTCATAATGGATATCCTACATTACAATCAATTTATTGGAAATACCTTCAATCTGAGGAGACGGTTAATATACCGTCAAATAAGTACACTTACCAAAAGATGATTGACTTTACTTTAGGATTAGGTGATTACTGGACTAAGTTGGTAGAACAAATGATTCCAGCATCTACGATATGGGTGGGTGGTCAAAAAATGGAAGATGTAACTCTTTTAAGACAGAAGTATGTGTACCGTAGACAAAGAGGTTGTGAATGGCAATTGGTGGAGTGTATTCCTTGTGAATATAACGGTCAGTTATATTCTTATGACTGTATCGACCAAACGATAAGTTGTAGTGTAAACCTTGATTCGATACCAACTATTTTAACTAACAGTATTAGTAATTGTGTTTCTAAGTCAGGGTATACGTCAACAGATTGTGTATTGGCAAGTTTAGTGAGTGATTGGTATGTCGATGTTAGGTTAGATAGTGATGTGTTAGTACAAGAAAAATTCTTTACTGGATATGGTAATCAAGATTACCCATCTAATACTGATTGGATTAATGCATTGAATCAGAAGCTAGAGTATTTATATCAAAATGGTTTGAATTACTATATAGATGAGAATAATGTTTTAACAGTAAGTAATACTACTTGTTATGACGATTTCACTGATAAAAAACTAACGGTAAATGTTGGGGTAGACATACAAATTAATTGTAGTTAATGGCAATCAGGTATTTTAGATTAGAACAAGCGGCGAGTGGTTCTTCACCAGTCACAGGGGATACTATTGTAATGAAGTGGGATGATACTGTTGTACCTGCGGGTCTTAATCAGGCAACTACTTTAAATTTTATAAATGCTTTTCCAAATGCGACATGGCAATTTAGGTCTCGTGTTTGGGATTTGACCGACTTGGGTACGGGATATTCAGGTTCTTTCGATACTGAAATGATTTCAGGTGAGCCATGGGCTTATGTTAGTACGATAGGTACTAGAGTTTATGTTGGGTATACTTTTGATATTGATACCACATTTTTTGCGCAAAACTATATTACAGTAGAAGGTCCGACAGGTGATTTTAAATCGCCAAGATATCAAACTAATTTCTATAGTGCTTCCTCATTTAATGATACCTTAAAACTTATTGGAACTGACACGAATAGATATGACTATATTAGGTTAACTACTCAAGACGATTATGACCATGTTACAAATTCGGGGGCGACTACCTATAATTTTAGTGCTGCAACTGGTGTTAGTTCTGAAATAGATGTAAATAGTGGTACGGCTATAATTCCATATAGTGCGACTTCCGCTAGAAATTATTTTAATAATTTATATGACGGTTGGATAACTGAATCTGACGATTGTTCAGGTAATGAGGTGACAAGTGCAAATGCTGTTATCTACTCTGGTAATATGCACAGTAGGTCAGAGTCTTACGAAAGTATATATGGCGGTGTATGTCTTAGGGTTGATTCTGCTCAGATACCATATTCGGGTTCACCGTCAGATATAAATTTAGCCAATAATTATGACGTTGTAGACACTTGGTATACCGATTGTGACGATTGTCAAAGCACTTCACCATATTATGGTGTGTATCACTTTAGTGGGGGTACTGATTGTCAAGGTAATAGTATTACTCCTGTTGTTTTTACTTCAGATGTATTAAGTTATGGAGACCCACTTGTTGGTGGTCCAGTAAATACTGGAGTATTCTTCAAGGTAAATGGAGAATGTTTAGGAGGTGAGCAATATACGATTTCTCAAATTGAACCGACAACAACTACAGGAACTATAAGTGCCACTTATTCAACTTGTGCGGATTGTACGGGTAGTACTAATCCAATTGAAACACACTATTACTTCTCAGCATGTACTGACGGTAGTATATATAGAGCGGTTATTCTTGACTTTGATGCTGAATTAGGTGCGGTTAGTAATGGAAGAACTTATTTACTTGAAGATATTAGTGATTTACCTAATGGTTGTTATACTGTTGTATCTTCACAATTAAGTTATACTGATTTTGTGGGGTACGGACCAGATTCTAATGCCACTCAATCATCAACAGATTGTGATGATAGTTTATGTGATTTACCGACTCCAACACCTACTAATACTCCAACACCAACTCCAACTATATCTTTAACCCCAACTAATACTCCGACACCCACTTCTACACCACCTGTAAGTACTATACTTGCTGAAAAATGTGATATACCTGGTATTGTTTATCAGATTACAGGTTATACTGGTAATTCGATTGTGGACCAAGCATTTTATTTAGATTTTTCTGATAATAGTGGATGTTATAAAGTAGTTGGTGACGGAGAAATTTCAATATTTTTAAATATAACAGGAGTACCAACCACTGACTATGAAACTTGTGAGGAGTGTAATAACTCAACACCTACACCGACACCTACAAATACTCCAACACCTACACCAACACTGACTAATACTCCGACACCTACACCATCTATTACTCCTACATCTTCACTTACGCCTACACCTAGTATTACTCCTACTTCATCGGTAACTCCTACACCATCAAATACTCCTACTTCATCGGTTACGCCTACACCATCTATTAC
>Ga0255759_10001028_pt1 | contig 25180 bp, 14 predicted proteins | sample 101ome_20_FD_179959 | JGI IMG/M metagenome (GOLD analysis project Ga0255759, IMG submission 179959) | Coastal salt marsh microbial communities from the Groves Creek Marsh, Skidaway Island, Georgia - 101404AT metaG (version 2) | ecosystem: Environmental > Aquatic > Marine > Intertidal zone >...
GAACTCTGGTCTGAGATTGCTGATGCTCCTGGTGAGATCTTTGACGTGATTGAGTATAAAGAAGAGTGGGAGAAAGAAGAGAAGTTTAATGTAGAAAACTACCTGAACTCCAACTACGATTACTGATGCAAACTATGAACAATCTTGAAATGTTGACTGCTCGTGAACAACTCATGGAGGACATTGATTGTATCATTGAATCGAATTATTGTCTTTATATTGATGGTGAGGAACAGCATCACACTATTGATGTAAGTCCCGAAGATTTAATTAGTATGCTTTGTGATGCTGTCTGCAAAAACTTTCCCGCTAACTGAAATGAATCGTTCTGAACTCCAAGACAACATGATCCAGCAAATCCTGGATGATATGGACATTAAAACGATGATGGCAATTCTTTATGACAACATGAGTGAGAGTTATGATAAGTATTCTGATAAAGAATTGATCGCAGAGGTAGAAGAATACTACCCGCACTTGTTGGAGGATTAATTATACTCAGGTCAGCCGCCCATCAATCGCCGCCGAATGATAAGCACGGATGATGGGTGGGTTTCCCGTTTTGTATCATGGCGAACTACGGGGACTGCCTGGGTGTGGCATCATAACTGCATGAACAACAACACCTCTCCCAACCCTTACGCTCAGCAGGTCCTCGCCCAGGGTCGTGACCTGTCCAACGCTCCCGCCCCCAAGCGTGAGTACCCCCGTACTATCGGACTTCGTACCTTCCAAACCGAGGAAGAGTATAACGAAGCAGTCGCAGATTTCCTGAACGGTTACTGAAACTCTTTTTCTGATGTACACTGATCCCTGCTTTTTTGCCATGAACACCTTTAACTTCTACCTGGAATCTCTGCCCTCTTTCATTACTCAAACCGATGCCGATTGGTGTATGGTTTATGATTGGATGGAGGATATGTGTGGTCCCCTTCGTGATGAGCACTGGGAGGAAGTTGCCCAAGTGTATCAAGAGTTTAACAACGACACCCGAGTGTGACAGTCGGGGAGGTGTCCACCATTCTCCCCAAAGCACCCCGATCGGTGCCATACTACCATTGTTCAAACGACACGACACCATGCGTAAGATCGAACAGCAAATGAACAATGCCATTTCTAACAACCTGAACTGGCAATCTGGCAACACCGCTGTTACTTTCGACCCCGAAACCAACGAATCCACTGTATACCTTCACGGTAACAAAATTGCCATCGTGGGTGATGACTTCGTTCAGATCTTCGACGGTGGTTGGCAAACTAACACCACCAAGTCCCGTCTGAATGCTATTCTTTCGGAGCACGGAATCAAGGGCGAAGGTGTATTCCAAAAGAACTTCAATTGGTTCGTTCACAAGTTCGTTGGACAGGCAGGAACTTCCCCTGTTTATAACTGCTACGACTTCACCAATGGTTTCATGTTTGCATAAAGAATTCGGGGGCATTCGTGTCCCCTTTCTTTATACCCAGGTCGGCTGCCCGACCAGTTGGCAAACCGCACACCAAACCCTCCAAAGCGCCTCAGGACCTGCCATACTACGTTCATGCAAAACAAGCACATCGAACACCCCGAAGACACCATCCTGACGGGCGACCTGACCGCTCTGGACTGGTTTGAGGCAGCAGGCACTCTCAGCGTTAAGATGGACGGCGCACCCGCTATTGTATGGGGTCGCAATCCTGCCACTGGTAATTTCTTCGTTGGCACCAAAAGTGTGTTCAACAAAGTTAAAATCAAGATCAACGAATCTCATGCGGACATTGATGCGAACCACCAAGGTGAAGTTGCAAAAATTCTGCACGCTTGTTTTGATTGGATTCCTCATACAGACGCCATTTATCAGGGGGATTTTATTGGATTTGGTGGAGAGTCTGAGTACACTCCCAACACTATCACTTACAGTTTCGGAGTAACTGTTCACGAAGAAATCATCATTGCTCCGCATACCCGCTATGAGGCAAATGATGACCTTCGTGATAGTTGGGCAATCCCTCTGACTGTTAACCTGGAGGATGGATTTAACTGTAAGTTTGTTAAACCTCAGGCACGCATCTTCTCTGGTGATTATACCAAATGTGCAGGGTCGTTTGGTGACCTTACTGAGGTGATTCAATTCGCTAAGCAAATGGCACAGACTGTCACCTTTTTGGATGATAAGCAGGCAAAGAAGATTAAGCAGCAATTGAATGCCTGTATCCGTGAGAATCGTCCTGTTGTGAATAGCGAATTTGACTGCGATCCTCTGCTGCTTGGATTGTGGGCACTGGTCAAATCTATCAAGGATGACGCACTCTATCTCTGCCGTAATAATGGTCCTGCCGCTTATATCGGATACGATCAGATTGATGCCGAAGGTTATGTCTACTCCAATGAGTTCGGTACAATGAAACTGGTCAATCGTGAGCGGTTCAGCTATGCCAACTTCAACAACGCTAAGTTTAACAAAGAGGTGTGCCAGTGAGCGCACTGTCCACCCATGCCCCTTGGGCGACCCCTTTACCCCTTATACTGACTTCAGTCAAACGAACCGACATGATCGACACCACCTTCAACGGATGGGCAAACTGGGAGACCTGGAACGTGTCCCTCTGGATTCAAAACGATGAGGGTCTGTACAATGAGGCACGCCGCCTGGCACGCTTCGGTCGGACCTATCAGGACCTGGTGATGATGCTCCGTGACTGCGGCAGCAAAGAGACCCCCGACGGGTGCCGCTGGGATGATCCCGCAATCGACGGCATGGAGATCAATGAGATGATGGCGGAACTCTGATCATGGCATCTCCGATCAAAGTCCGCGACGCCCGCCGCATGATCCACAAAGCAGGCGGCACGATCAAATCAGGGGGCAACCACGACAAGGTGACCCACCCCCTGATTAGTCGGACCTTTCACCTCCCAACCCATGGAAGCAAAGGACGCCCAACCCTCTCCCCTGGCATGTCGTCAGAATTTCGTAAGTTCTACGCTCTCATGCTGACGGCAAAGGCAAGCGCCTGATCCGTGCTACAATTCCAAAGCAACCGACAGACAGACCGATGATCCTCTCCATGTCCTCCGACCTTCGTACCCGTCAGATCGTTTGGACCGGTCGCGGCAACGACGACTCCCCCATGGGGTCGCGCCTTCAACCCCAGCTGGGAATCAGTGCGTTCGCCATCGCAGGGCAGAACGCTGAAATCTGGAAGGATGAGGCAACCACCTGCCCCGTGAGTGGGTGGAAGCACGGCAGCACCCTTCAGGATCCCGACGCTCTCTACGACCTCATGCGTTCGTGAAACAGCAGTGCCCCGCCGTGCCCGCCCGGGCGGGGTCGCCGCCGTGTATATAAAACCCATGGGTCCCCTTAGTCTACAAAGTGTTACGATTGCCCTCTAAATTCTTAAAGCACATATATAAAATCAATGGACGAAAACAGAGAGATGCAAAAAAATCCGGAGGAAAATTTTACGACTGTAGAGGTTGATTCAATAACTGGTGAGTATTATATAACGTTACCCGAGTGGGTATTAAATGATTTTGGGTGGTACGAGGGCACTCAAGTAAACATGGAGATTGAGGGAGACTGCATTGTAGTGAGTGAATTGAAGGAGGATTGATACACAATATCATAGGTGTTGACCTCATATAGATAATACTGTATGATACTGAAGTAATTACACTCTATTATGGCTAAAGGATTTACCGTAAAAGCAAAGGCACCCGCGCCGACAGAATCTGCCCAAGAATGGGACTACGATAAAGCACGTGAAATGGTCCGTGGAAAATCTGTTGTTTTTTGCCTTCCTGGCAGAGGTGTCTCATATACATATCTGAAAAACTTTGTACAATTGTGTTTTGATCTAGTGCAGGCAGGGGCAAGCATTCAGATCTCGCAGGATTATTCATCGATGGTGAATTTTGCAAGATGCAAATGTCTAGGTGCGAATGTACTGCGAGGACCCGACCAAATTCCCTGGGACGGAAAGTTAAAGTATGATTATCAATTATGGATTGATAGTGATATTGTTTTTAATACTGAAAAGTTTTATCAGTTAGTTCTGATGGACAAAGACATTGCAAGTGGTTGGTATTGTACGGAAGACGGGCGAACGACCTCTGTGGCACACTGGATGGAAGAGGATGATTTCCGTAACAATGGTGGTGTTATGAATCATGAAACTATAGAGACGATTCAGAAGCGTCGTAAACCTTTCACTGTTGACTATGCAGGATTTGGATGGTTGATGATTAAGAACGGAGTGTTTGAGCATCCAGAAATGAAGTATCCATGGTTTGCACCAAAGATGCAAGTCTTTGAATCTGGACAAGTTCAGGATATGTGTGGAGAGGATGTATCATTTTGTCTCGATGCAATTGCAGCAGGTTTTGAGATTTGGTGCGATCCTCGTATTAGAGTTGGTCACGAAAAGACAAGAGTGATCTGATAATATGTCGGATGTGTATACAATTCTCCACAAGAATAAAGTCTTACACAAGAACTTGACGGAGGATGAGTATTTCAATATAATGGAGGACCTGTCGATAGAGTTTTATCAGACGGGTTCTCCAAGACCTGAAAATCTTGAAATTAAAATTACTAAGAGGTATTAATTATGGCTATACGTAAGGGTGGCGGTTATGTGGAAGGTGCGCCGAAAAAAACTCGTCAGGGTAGAGGGCCTCATACCAAGTACGCAGCGTCTTCTCGCAATAAAGCAAAGAAGCGTTATCGTGGTCAAGGTAAAGCTTAAATAAAACAGTCACAAAAAACTAAATGAGTTGTCTCATCACCAATCTACCATCAATGGAAGTATGGGTTCGTAAGGAATATCTTACAGATCATCAAAGTGGTCATGGTGAATTTGTCAAGGGCGTTTGGGTTTCGGCAAAGTCGATTCCTGGACGCGCTTTTTATTTTGAGACTTATTTGCCAGAATATGCCGCAATGTATGATAAACTGCCGATTAGCGCGTTTGTCTCGTCGCCGGAAACACCTAGTCCCGATATGGACCTACCAAACTTACAATTTTGGAACTGTATGGACTATGGTGTAGTCAGTATTGATAAAAAGTTCATTGGTAGTATGGACTTTGAGTGTTATACACGCGATTTTGGCATTCAAAAAGGTACTTATGTCTGTACAATCGACAATTATCATCGTGATCCAGACATGGTAGACTGGGCAACGAGTGAAAATCCTGCCGAACACAAGTCTCATAACCTGATTGAACTTGAAAATGGTCAATATGCACTGTATCCAAACAATCGATTACGTATTTTTGACAATAGTTTGACACCTGTCGAACCAAAAATGCCTGATTTCAAGGTTTCGACTCAATATTATCAAGTTGAGAATGGTTATGAACGTCTTGGAATGGGTAGAGAGGATGAATATCACTGGAAAACTGCCAAAGAACGTGAAGAAGAGGAAAATAAATAGTCCTAAGGGATAGAAACCCCTCTAAAAGTTCTGTTTTTAACGAAACAGGAGCTAAAATGGGAAACCATCACCAGGTTGACAAGGGAGAATTGTTCATCGAACAAGGAATGACCCTCATTACAGAGGTAGAAAGCGAAAAATATCTTAGAAAAGCATCAAAACAGAGAAAAATTACTCAAAATGAGGAACTTTATCCAATTCCACAGGATCGTTTAGAGCGTCCTTGTGGTGGAGCACATGGTTTTGATGATTTTGTTGAAAGATGGCACGAGTAAATATAAATAAAATCAAGAAAACTCTCTACTAATGGCAGAACAAAGGGTATCCAGATCATTTAAAGACATCAGTTTATCCTTTGTTCCACATCCAGTGACAAAGGATCTTCAAGTATTAAAAAATGAGAATGCGATACGTAGATCCGTAAGAAACATTGTTGAAACTATTCCTACAGAAAGATTTTTTAACTCATTGTTAGGATCTGATGTGAGGGATAGTTTGTTTGAATTTGTTGATTTTGGTACGGCATCCGTTATTCAGAGTCAAATTTTGGTTGCAATAGAAAACTTTGAACCAAGAGTTGACAATGTAGTTGTTGAAGTAAATCCTCAACCAGACCAAAATTCATTCAATGTGACTGTTGTCTTTGATATTATTGGGCAGGAGTTTCCGACACAAGAGTATACGTTCCTATTAGAGGCAGCAAGATAAGATGCCCTTTACAAAATTCACGAATCTAGATTTTGACCAGATAAAGACCTCAATCAAAGATTATCTTCGTGCTAATTCAACATTTAGCGACTTTGATTTTGAGGGATCAAATTTCTCTGTCTTAATTGACACCCTAGCATATAATACTTATATTACTGCATTCAACAGTAATATGATTGTCAATGAATCCTTCTTGGATTCTGCAACTCTTCGTGAAAATGTAGTATCACTCGCAAGAAACATTGGTTATGTACCCCGCTCCAGAACGGCAGCAAGGGCAACGATTTCTTTCACAGTATCAACTACCGAAGACACTCCTACACTCACTCTCAGAAGGGGTTTGGTGTGCGTAGGAACGGCAAATGACACAACATATACCTTCTCAATTCCAGAAGATGTAACTACAACCGTCATTGATGGTGTTGCATCGTTTGATGAGGTAGAAGTTTATCAAGGAACCTATCTCACAAAGCAATTCACATATGATGGTTCTTTGGATCAAAGATTTATTTTGAATAATTCCTTTATTGACACTTCTACACTTTCTGTCTATGTAAAAAGAACAAATGACAGTGGACTAGGAATTGAGTATGCGGCAATAGACAATATCTTAGACACAACGTCAGAATCCAGAATTTATATTCTACAAGAAGTGCAAGATGAGAAGTATGAGGTAAAATTTGGTGATGGAATCATTGGTAAGAAACTTGGTGATTCTGTTGGTTATGATGGCACCATAATCACCGCAAATTATATCATTACTGATGGCGAAGATGGAAATGGTGCCAGTGTCTTCACATTTTCTGGAAGTGTAACAACTGCCAATGATAAAATCATTAACCCAGGAACAGTTACGATAACTACGGACCAGTCGTCTCAGAATGGGTCGAGCATAGAACCTATTGACTCTATCAAGTACTATGCTCCAAGAGTGTATTCAGCACAAAATAGGGCAGTGACTTCTAGAGACTATGAGGCAATTATAAAAACAATATATCCAGAAACAGAATCTGTTGCTGTTGTTGGTGGTGAAGAATTAGATCCACCAGAGTATGGTAACGTAATTCTGAGCATTAAACCAAAGAATGGCAGTTTTGTTTCCGATTTCAATAAGTCAAGAATTTTAAGTCAACTAAAACAATATACTGTTTCAGGAATCAATCCAAAAATTATAGATCTTAAGACTCTTTATGTTGAGGTAGAGTCTGCCGTTTACTATAATTACTCGCAAGTATCGAGCGTAGACTCCTTAAAAACTAATGTATTGAATAGTTTAACTAAGTATTCCGAGTCATTGGATCTCAATAAATTTGGCGGAAGATTTAAATATAGTAAAGTTCTTAGTGTAATTGATACGACTGATGCGGCAATTACTTCTAATATCACCAAAGTTAAAATTAGAAGAGATCTAAAAGCAGCTTTAAATCAATTTGCACAATATGAGTTGTGTTTTGGCAACAAGTTCCATGTAAACCCTCAAGGAAGAAATATTAAATCAACAGGATTTAAGATTGCTGGTGAATCCTCTACTGTTTTCTTAACAGATACACCCACAATAACGTCAGGAGGAACTAATGTAACAAGTTCTACTTCTGCTGAGGAGGTTTTTCTCAATAGACCAACAACAATCGGAGCAACAACGGGCGTTCTTTCAATAGTTAAAATTGGTTCTGATGGTAGAAGTATTGTTGTTGCCAAAGATGTTGGAACGGTTGATTATGTAAAAGGTGAGATTAAGATAGGAACTATCAATATAACATCAACAACAAAAGAAAATGGAATTATAGAGGTTCAGGCTTTCCCAGAATCTAATGATGTTGTTGGATTGAAGGATCTTTATTTGTCGTTTGATGTTTCTAAAAGTACAATAAATATGGTAAGGGATGTAATTGCTTCTGGTGATGAAATAACTGGAAAAGTGTTTACTAGAGATTACTATACATCAAGTTACTCAAACGGGAATTTAGCAAGAAACTAATATGATACAGACTGGTTTTGAATCTAGAGTCAAGGTTCAGCAGATTGTTGAGGGCCAACTTCCAAGTTTTATATTGGATGAAAATCCAAATGCTTCTGAGTTTTTAAAACAATATTACATATCTCAAGAGTATCAAGGCGGTCCAATAGACATTGCCGAAAATCTTGATCAATATCTGAAGTTAGACAATCTTACGCCAGAAGTAGTTGTTGATAGCACAACACTATCTTCTGATGTCAGTTCAAGTGCAGAATCTATTACTGTTTCTAGCATTAAAGGATTTCCGAGTAAGTATGGTCTTTTGAAGATTGATGACGAAATCATTACTTACACAGGAATAACTGGAAGCACTTTTACTGGGTGTATTCGTGGATTTAGTGGTATTACAAATTATCACCAAGATCTGAACCAAGAAGAACTAACATTTTCAACCTCAGATGCGGCAGAACATACTGCTGACACAACCGTTCAAAATCTCAGTTCTCTTTTCCTCAAGGAGTTTTATCAAAAGGTAAAATATACTATTGCTCCAGGATTAGAAAAAACAGAATTTACATCCGAGTTGGATGTGGGTAATTTTTTAATTGAAGCAAATTCCTTCTATAAAGCAAAGGGAACTGACGAGTCTTTCAGAATTTTGTTTAATGTTCTCTATAATGAGACACCAAAAATTATAAATCTGGAAGAATATCTTATCAAACCATCTTCTGCTGAATATGTAAAGAATGAAATCATTCTTGCTGAAGTTATTTCTGGATCTAATCCAAGAAATTTGGTTGGACAAACTGTAACAAAGTCTACAGATTCCTCCACAAATGCTTCCGTTTCTTCAGTAGAATCCTTCAATAGAAATAATCAACAATATTATAAGATATCTCTTTTTGTTGGTAATGATGAATTCCCAACAATTTTGGGTAATTTTACAATAACCCCCAATACAAAGGCAACATCCGATTCTTCGGCATCGTCTTCGGTAGTTACTGTAGACTCTACAATAGGATTTCCAGAAAGTGGAACCTTGGTCTGTGGAAACAATACAATAACCTATACTAGTAAATCAATAAACCAGTTTTTGGGTTGTAGTGGAATAACAGAAGACATTGCAAAAAATTCAGTAGTTAGAAACAATGATACTTACTTTGGATATGAGAATGGTGATACTAGCAAGAAAGTAGAATTTAGAATTCTTGGCGTACTATCAGAGTTCTCTGCGACATCAGATAATCTTAATGTTTCTGAAGGTGATATTGTTGGCATCAAAAATCTTGGCGACTTAATTGAAAATCCTCAAACTAAGACACAGAAACAGATCTTTGCAAACTCTTGGATTTATAATACTGCTGCCAGATATGAAGTATTGAGTACCGATGCCAATTATGTTTTGGCAACCAATATCGATAGATCTAGTCTAAAAGTTGGTGATAGAGTAGAGTTACTTGAAAGAGACACCGAAACTTTAGTAGAAGCAACAAATGATCCAAGAATAATTCAAATAATTTCTGATAATACTGTAGAAATAGGCGGAGGATCTTTTTCTACAGTATCTGGGAAAAAATATGATTTAAGAAGAAAAATCAATACTGCAAGTAGTTCTGGTGTTTCATTGGAATATGGAAATGGTTTGATCACGTCAGACGTACAAAATTTGTATTCTGATGGTGAAGATTATGCATATGTTGCATCAAACTCTTTACCATCATCCGCACTTTCTGATCCATATGACTACAGATATACCATAAGTGCAGACATTAAGTCTGCAAGTATATCTTCTGTGAATAATTTGTTCAATAAAAATTCTGATGATGAATATGATACAATAGGTTTCGCAGATGCTGCACCATTCATAACTGGAGATAGAGTTTACTATCAACCAAGTTCCATTTCGCTTATTGGATTGGAAGCAGGAAGTTATTATGTTGAGGTTCTTTCCGACAACAAAAAAATCAAATTATATTCTTCACCAGCTTTTGTTGGGACTACACCATTAAAATTTAGAGTTCCAGATTCTGGTGTAGATACTCAAACCTTTACATTATATTCACAAAGATCTAATCAGATTGGAGTACAGAAGGTTCTTAAAAAATTCCCACTTCAATCTCAAATAAAGAGTCCAGGAGTTGAGACTATTCCAGGAACAACTGGAATGTTAATCAATGGCGTTGAAATTAATAATTACAAGTCTTTAGATAAAATTTACTATGGTCCTTTAGAATCTCTTGACGTTTTAAATGGTGGAGAAAATTTTGATGTCATAAATCTCCCAACCATATCCATTGCCTCTGGTACATCAGATGCTTTGGCACAACCTGTAATCAGTGGTTCTATTATTAATGTTTATATTGATGCACAAGACTATGACATTAATAAAATTCTTTCTATAGACGTTAGTGGTGGAAATGGTTCTGGTGCTATTTTGGAACCAATTATTAGAAAAAGAGTAAGAGAGATAGATTTTGATGGAAGAACTGTAGTAAACGGTGGTGGCATAAGTACAACTGGAAATAGAATTTCTTTCCTAACAGAACACAATTTAAACAATGGAGAAGAGGTAGTATATAACTCCAATGGCAATTCTCAGGTAATAATTGGTTCTGGATCATCTACTTTAATAAACAATTCTTCCTATTTTGTAAAAGTTGAAAATAATACTACTATAAGTCTATTTGAATCTTTAGATGATTATAATAACAATACCAATATAGTTGGATTTACTACAGGAACTCAAGGAACTCATAAGTTTAAAACAATAACACCAAAGAATACAATTTCTGAAATAAAAGTAATTGATGGTGGAAGCGGATATACAAATAGAAGATTGACTGTCAAATCTTCTGGCATATCATCAATAACAGATTCTATTTCCTTCAAAGATCATGGATTTAATACTGGTGATCTGGTTACATATGAATATGAAACTTCAGCGATAACAGGAATTTCAACATCCAATCAATACTATGTTTTAAAGATTGATGATGATTCGTTTAGAATTTGTAATGCAGGAGTTGCTGGAACAGATACTTCTTTCTTTAATAGGAAAAAATATGAAGTTTTCTCAGACACAGGTTCTGGATATCAATATTTCAGTTATCCAACAATTTCAGTATCAGTAAAATATAATCCCGTTGGATTTAGTACTAATACTCAAACCTATCAGGAGATTGTAGCAACTCCTGTTGTAAGAGGATCTATAGAGCAAGTGTACCTTTATGAGAATGGTGCTGGATATGGATCTACAGTAATAAATTACGAAAATAATCCCACCGTAACCATAAAGAATGGGAAAAATGCATCATTAGTTCCAATCATTTCTAATGGGAAGGTAGTTTCTGTAGACATTCAATATAGTGGAGAAGAATATTATTCAATTCCTGATCTAATTGTCACTGACTCTAGCGAATCTGGAAGTGGTGCAAAACTAAGACCTGTTATTTCTGGTGGAAAAATAACAGAAGTTAAAGTAATAAGTGGAGGGTCAGGATATTCTGATTCTTCAACCTCTATTTTGGTCAAATCTTCGGGAATTAATGCAGTATTAAATCCAAAAATTAGAGCACTTACTGTAAACGAAAATCGCAGACTTGGAAATGAAATCTTGCAAGAGTCTGACAATAAGTTAAAGTATACAGTCTCTGGTTACTATGAAGATTTAAGGACATCATTTGGTGAGAATGTTGGAAGTATTTCTGGAATTATTGGATGGGCTTATGACGGAAATCCAATTTATGGATCATATGGATATTCGGATCCAAAAGATTCTGCATCAGCGATATCAAGAGTTTCTTCTGGTTATGTTCTAGATACTACGTATATCGATAGACCATCAGGTTTTGATTCGGGATTTTTTGTAGAGGATTACAAGTTTACAGGTTCTGGGTCCACTCTTGATAAAAACAATGGCAGATTTGGTAAAACTCCAGAATTTCCAAACGGTGTATATGCATATTTTGCAACCATTGATTCGTCCGGAAATCCAGAGTTCCCATATTTCATCGGAAATGATTATAAGTCAGAAATTTTAAGTGAAAATACTACACTAGATCAGTCTTTTGACTTTTCAAATTCTAGTCTGCTTAGAAATACTTATCCATATAAAGTTTCAGATAAAAATGCTGGATATGATTTTATCCCAAAAATTGATGATATTACAAGTCAAAAAATAGTCGTAGAGTCTGTATCTCAGGGAAGCGTTGAAAGTTTTACTGTAAAGAATTCTGGTACAAGATATAAGGTTAATGATACTCTAGAGTTGAATGATGTTGGAGGTGCAAACGCTGTTGTATCATCTCTAGAAGGAAAGGATATTACCAATTTAGAAACTACAGTTACAACATATGAGGAGTCAATATTTACTTGGGTTGATGGAGAAACGGTAAAAGTTTCAATCTTACCAAGTCATACTTTAAATAATAATGATCATGTAACTATTTCTGGATTATCTACAGATCTCTCAAAATTGAATAGAGTTTACAAGATAAATGTTAATTCAAAGAGTTCTGTTGCAATATCTTCAATATCTTCAGCAACAAGCATTGGTGGAACTGAAATATACGTCTCGTCAATTCCTAATAATATTTCCATAGGAAGTAGCATTGGTATAGGAACCGAAACTCTCAGAGTTTTAGAGTTATTCCAAAATGAAAATGTAATTAGAGTAGAAAGGGGACTGACAAATGTTTCTCACGATGCAAATTCAACAATAACCTTCAAGCCTGATTCATTTACAATTAAACAAAATATTGATTTTTTCAATTCCAAAATTAATGATAAAATTTTCTTTAATCCTACGGAAGCGGTTGGATATGGAACAACTGCAGGAACTTCGTATTTAACTACATTCGATTTTGGAGATCAAGTTGGAATTGAGAGAAGTATTCCAATAAAGGGAATTTACTTAAAAAATCATCCATTCACAAATAACCAACAGATCGTTTATTCTACAGACGGATCTAATATATTAGTTTCCACTGATGGTATATCAACAAATAATTTACCTTCCACTGTCTTTGTCATTAATAAAGGAAAGGATTTAATCGGAATAAAAACTACTTTAAGTTCTGAAGAAGTATTTTTCCACAGTGGAGGTGATGACAGTGATTTATATTCTTTCGAATCTCAATATACTCAAACTACAGGAAAAGTTGAAAAAGTAAAAACTACAGTTTCAGTTTCTACTTCTCATGGAATGTCCACCGATGATGTCGTCAATCTAACAGTTAATTCTAATTTATCTGTTGGTATTGGAACATCTACTGCTGTAAGAATTTCTAGAGATCAAAATAGAATTTTAGTTAATCCCATAGGATTTAATTCTACTGCTATTAATATATCCACAAATACAATTACATTGCCTGATCATGAATTGGAAACGGGAGATAAAATTTACTATTCTGCCGATTTAGTTGCTTCTGGATTATCCATCGGAGATTATTACATCTTTAAAATAGACTCTAATAGTGTAAAACTAACTGAAACTTATTTTGAATCTCTTAAAGTTCCACCCACAGTGGTAAGTATTGCAGGAACTGGAGGAAGTTCTCAATCTATATCCAAAGTTAATCCAAAAATAGAATCGACAAAAAATAATAACTTGGTATTTGATTTATCAGATTCTTCCCTCCTAGATTATAAGTTTAGAATTTATAATGATCAAAACTTCGAGGATGAGTTTGTCTCAACAGGATCAACAACACCATTTAATGTATCGGGTGTGGGTACTGTCGGCGTTTCAACAAATGCATCTCTAACTATAAATTACAGTTCTAACCTACCCGAAAAATTATATTATAATTTAGAAAAATCTGGATTTATAAGCACTGCTGACAAAGATGTAAATGACTATTCTCAAATTTCATTTGTAGATAGTGTATATAATGGAAATCACACTATTGTTGGCGTTGCAACGACATCATTCGACTTAGTTCTCAATCGTGCTCCTGAAAGGTTATCATATACTCAGAGTGAGTGCGATGACTTAAAGTATACAACAACATCTACTACTGCAACAGGTGGAATTGACAAGGTAAGAATTATTTCTGGTGGATATGGGTATAAGAAGGCACCAATTGTTAGTAATGTCACTTCAACAAATGGTAAAGATGCATATCTTTTGGCAAAATCGAATTCCATTGGAAGTATAAAAGAATTGAGAATTGTAAATAAAGAATTCGAATATTCTTTTGATCCAACCTTAAGACCGTCTGCTTTCATATCTCCAAACATTATTACAACAGATTCAAACACATTAGATTCTGTACTAGTTGAGAATGGAGGTAGTGGATATACTCAAGAACCAGAAGTTATTGTTGTAAATTCTACTACTGGAGATAAGATTAATTCCGGAAATTTAAAAGCTTCTTTGGTTGGTGAGTCGATACAAACTGTAGAAATATTAGAAAATCCAAGAGGTCTTCCAGAAGATTCCGTTAATATTATTACTATCAATAATAGTAACGGAATAAGCATTCAAAAAGTTGAATCTAGTTCGACTGGAATATTTACTTGCTCTATAACTGTTCCTCCACTAGGATTTGTCACTCTCCCATTTGCTGCAGGAGATAAAGTTTTTATTGAGGGCATTGAAAAATTCGGTTCAGATGGATCTGGATTTAATTCTGAAGATTATGATTATAAATTCCTTGTTGTTGATAGTTATGATTCTTCATCAACACCTTACCATAAAGTAGTATTTGACCTCTCAAGCACTGCTAATAGTGGATTAACTACTAATACCGGTATTGCCAAGACATCAACAGGAGCATTTGGTTCATTAATTCATTTTGACAATTATCCAACTTTTGAAGTAACTCAAAGAAGATTAGATTTTAATGTTGGAGAACAACTAATTTCTAATCAGACGGAGAGAGATCTGTTCATTACTAGTTCTGATGGAACAAGATTGAAAGTTTCTGGAACTTATGAATTATCTGTTGGCGAAACAATAACAGGGAAATCAACGGGAACTATAGCAACAATTGACGAAATAGAAATTAATTCTGGAACATTTGATGTCGATTATTCTATTCCAGAAAATGTAGGATGGTCTGATGAAATTGGAAAATTAAATACTGATAATCAGGTTATTCCAGATAATGACTATTATCAAAATCTTTCATATTCTGTAAAGAGTAGTAAAGAATATGAAGAAGTAGAAAAATCTATCAAACCTTTACTTCACACTAGTGGATTGAAAGATTTTGCCGATACTGGTATAACATCTACAACAGATGCGTCAGACGCACTTGGAATTGATAAAACAACAGTAATTCGTGATTTTATAGATGATCTTAGAGTTGATACAATTTATGATTTTGATTTTGCCAAAGACATTGATATTGATTCTGAAGGAAGATCGACGTATCTACAATTATTGAATACAAAGTTAACTGATTATACGGACAACATTGGGAACGTTGTATTGGCAATAGATGATATTAGCGACAAGTTCTCATATTTTGAGGATAGTCCCAGTGAGTATTTAAATTTACTTAAATTAAATTCTTCAACTTCTTTTGAAAGTTTCTTAGTAAGAATCACAAATGCTAATAACAGTGAAGTTCAACTCACAGAAGTAGTAGTTTTAAATGATGGTGCTAATAGTTTCCTTGTAGAAAAGGGTGGAGTTGTTAATGTAGGTTCTGGATCAACATCTCATACGCCAGATGAACAATATGGAGATTTGGATATTGTAGTAGATGAATTTAATGATAGTTATTTGAGATTTATTCCTGAAGATCCCTATGATACAGACTATGATTTAAAACTCATAAGAAATACTTTTACAAATTCTATATCTGGTATTGGTACAACTTCTATTGGATTTATTGATTTAGTAAGTACTACCGGTGTTACAACTTCCGAATCTACTAAAACTATAGCGTCATTTGACAATAGTGAATTTGAATCCTTGTATGCCAATGTTCAGATCATTGATAATACTTCAAATGATATGAATTTTGTTGAACTATATGTAACTTCAGATGGATCAAATACTTATCTCTCAGAGTACTATTTTGATAGTGAAAGTGAAACATCATCTTTCTCAAATAACTTTATAGGATCTTTTGGTGCAAATCTCTCTAGTGGAATTTTATCATTAAATTATACCAACACTTCTTCCAATGACAACACTTTTAGAGCAAGAGTTGTTGGATTTGGAACTACTACGTCTGGAACTGGAACTTATAGATTTAAATTGGACAGAGAACCTGAAGGATCTGAAAGATCTGCAATCTATAAATCAGATTTTACTACGGGAATTGGAACAGCAACTATAGTTTCATTAGACAAGACACTATTCAACTCTACAAAATCTCTTGTAGAAATTAGTGTTGGAGATACAAAATCTGTTCATCAAATTATGATGATACAAGATGATAGTGATGTTTATCTGCAACAGTCAGCTTTATTGAGTGTTAGTGGTATATCGACATTTGATACTGCAATTGGTATAGGAACATTTGGTGGAAATAATTCTGGATCAAACTTAGAACTTAAGTTCTACCCAGATTCCGACTATTCTTCCCAAAACATAGTTATTTCTGCATTCACCCAATGTTTTTATACTGTTTTAGATACAGTTAATACACCTCCATCTCTTGAGTATGGAAACACTCAAGAGTCTGTTAATCTTAAATTCTATAATTCTATCAATGGAGATAGAATTAATAGAACCAATTTTACATTAACATCCGAAGGAACTCCAATTTTTGTCAAAGTAATTGATCCTGAAGACACCAATGCATTAATAGCAACTACAGGAACATTTAATGTTACAAATCACTTCTTCAGAGATGGTGAAGAATTAGTTTATACACCAAAATCAACCATTGTTGGTGTCGCAACTACTGCAATGACATATAGAGATGCGGATAGTGGAGTATCTGATACTTTACCATCTACCGTTTTTGCTGTTGTAACGAATCGTAATTACGATCAATTCCAAATATCAACAACAAGAAGTGGTACTGCAGTGACCTTTACTGATCTTGGTGGAGGAAATGCTCATCAATTCGAAATGGCGAAAAAAAGTGAAAAGTCAGTAGTTGTAGTTGATAATTTAATTCAACATCCATTAATTTTCACTAGTATTTCTCACACATTATCCAATGCTATCGGAGTAGCGATTACCACATTTAATCTGAGTGGCATATCTTCAATAAACCCATCGGACATATTAAAAATAGATGATGAGTATCTTAGAGTTACTAATGTTGGATTAGGGACATCAAGCACTGGACCAATTACTAATAATGGATCATTTAATTTGGTCCAAACTGATAGAGGGTTTGTAGGAAGTTCGGCAACGTCCCACTCATCATCAGCACAAGTTGATATTTACAGAGGTGCTTTTAATATTGTAGAAAACGAGATACATTTTGCAGAAGCACCAAGAGGAAATCCTCAAATAGATAAAACTAAGTTTAATTTGGATTACGAAACTTCTTCATTCAATGGAAGAGTTTTCCTAAAATCTGATTATACTTCAAATAAAGTATATGATGACATATCAAGCGAGTTTAATGGTATTGGAAGAACATTTAGTTTGAAAGTTGGCGGTGCAAATACTACTGGTCTGAGTACCGATGGTAGTAGTGGTATTGTTTTAATTAATGGTATTTTCCAACAACCAACAACTCCAAATAATCCTAAAGGTAACTTTGAAATAACAGAAAATGCAGGAATAAGCACTATCACATTCTCAGGAATTACAGTTCCTAATAGTGATCCATTGGAATATATTATTTCAGATGTTGATGTAAATCAAAATGAAACTCCAAGAGGTGGAATTATTGTTTCTCTTGGATCTACACCAGGACTTGGTTTTGCACCACTTGTAGGAGCATCTGTGACTGCTACAGTTGCTGCTGGATCTATTACTGGCATAACAACTGATTTGCCTGGAGGATCATTTGGATCTGGTTATAATGGTTTAACTTCTATTGGTGTCACTGTTTTTGAGGATGGGCACTCTGGAACGGCAGCAACTATTACTGCTACTGTAGGTGCTGGTGGAACACTTTCGTTTACTATTGATGGAGGGGGAACTGGTTATACAAATCCATCAGTATACGTATCATCACCATCTTATGAAAACCTTTCTGTTGTTGGAGTTTCAAGACTTGGAGTTGGGACAACAACCACAACTGGTATTGGATTATCAATTAGTTTGAGTGTTGGTTATGTTGGAATTGGATCAACTTACTTTGGGGTGGATAATTTTGAAATTACTAAAGATGGATATTCTTTCCGAAGAGGTGATGTATTTAAACCTGTTGGTCTCGTTACTGATTCTACATTATCAAGTCCTATTCACGAATTTGAATTAACAGTCTTAGAAACTTATTCCGATAAATTTGCTTCCTGGCAGTTTGGAAACTTAGACTTTATTGACTCTATTTCAGATCTTCAGGATGGTACAAAAACAACGTTCCCATTATTCTATAATGGGGAACTTATTAGCTTTGAAGCGGATCCTAGCATCAGGATTGACCTGCAAAATTGTTTATTGATATTCATAAATGGAGTTCTTCAAGAACCAGGAGTTAATTATACTTTTGGTGGAGGAACATCGTTCGTATTTACTACTGCACCAAAACCAGAAGACAATATTTCAATTTATTTCTACAAAGGAAGTTCTTCTGATTCTTCTGTTGGTAGTGTTTCTGAAACTATAAAGAAGGGTGATACTCTTCAAGTAGTAAAATTCAATGATGCTCCAGATATTCTATCTCAAAACAAGAGAACTGCTACAGATCTGTCATTCTCGGATAAAGTTGAAACAGAAACGTACTCTGGTCCTGGAGTAACTGAAACTTATAGACCATTAAGTTGGACAAAACAAAAAGTCGATAAGAACATCAACGGTGAGTTTGTTTCTAAAGCGAGAGATTCCATTGAGTCACTAATTTTCCCAACAGCAAATATTATTGATGATGTATCTACATCTGATACTGAAATATTTGTTGATAGTGTTGAATTATTTAAATATGAAGATCCTGATTTAAGTTCTTTTGATGCGTTAATAGTTGGTGGAATATCAACTGCTTCAATATCTACAATAACTGGAAATGATTCAATTGAACTTGTAAAGAACTTCACAACTATCCAAGGAGATTCTGGATCTGTTGTAGGAATTGCATCTACATCTTCACCAAATCTTGCTATAGAATTTACATTAGATTCTTTAGTTGGAACTGATCTTCAGGTTGGTTATCCAATTTATATCTTCAATACTTCGGTTGGATCTGGAGTTACATCAATTGACACCTCTGGTAGTCAAATTGTTGGTATTGGCACCACTTATATTGACAATATCTACTATGTTCAAGCTTTAAATACCTCTACTGGTATTATAACTTGCCGTATTCATTCTGGTTCAAATGTTATTGGAATAAACACCACAGGAACTGAAGATTATCCAGTTGGCAGATATTCTTGGGGTAGGTTGTCCAATGCTTCTTTAGAAAGATCTTCCAATCCAATTTCAATAGGTGTAACTGGAAGGGTTGTATCAGGACTTTCAACATATCCAATTCTTCAAAGAAGAAATGTGGGAATAAGATCTACTGGCGCTTTACCCAAACTGTTATAAATATCTAAAAAACTATGTTAATATGGCTGCTGTCGTAACAGATCAATTTAGAATACTGAATGCGAGTAACTTTATAGATTCTGTATTAGATGATAATAATTCATACTATGTTTTCTTAGGTCTACCAAATTCAACCGCCGTTGGATTTGGTAGAACTTCCGATTGGAGTACTGCCACCAGCGGACCTCCAAGTCCAACCGACAACTCTCAGTATCTAACACATTATAGAGATACTGGAGTTTTTGGAAAAAGAATTACTAGTACAAATGTTAGAAGAGTAATAAGAAAAGTTCAGTGGACAACAAACACTGCCTATGACATGTATAGGCATGATTATAGTTCTTCTAATACAACTCCAAATTCAGCAACTAGTAGATTATATGATTCAAATTATTATGTAATTAATAGTGATTTCAGAGTTTATATTTGTATTGATAATGGTTCTTCTGGTTCCAATTTAAAAGGTGGTAGATCAAAATTTGAACCAACATCAACAGATTTGCAACCATTTTCGGCAGGATCTGACGGATATACATGGAAGTATCTATTCTCCATTTCTCCAAGTGATGTAATCAAGTTTGATTCTACAGAATATATTGTTTTGCCTAATGACTGGTCAACGTCTTCAGATTCTCAAATTCAATCAGTTAGAGAAGCAGGAGACTCTGAGGCAAACAATAATCAAATTAAAAAAGTTTATATTAAAAGTGCAGGTTTAGGTTATACGGCATCTACGTATGATATTTTAGGTGATGGCACTGGAGGTAGAGTTGCGATAACAGTAGATGCTAATGGGGCAATTACTTCTACAAATGTTACAACTGGAGGAAAAGGTTATACATTTGGTATTGTTGACCTAGAAAGAACTGGAACTATATCAAGTGCTGCAAATTTAATTCCAATTATTCCTCCATCAAGAGGACATGGATATGATCTCTATACCGAATTAGGTGCCGATAGAGTTTTGGTTTATGCAAGGTTTGATGATTCTACTAAGGATTTTCCAGTAGATACAAAATTTGCTCAGGTTGGAATAGTTAAAAATCCAAAGGAGTATACTTCTTCAGGATTTGCCTCTACCAATTTTACTGGTTCAACTTATTCGTCTTTAAGTGCATTAAAACTGGATTCTTCATATACAGGAACACCAACAGTAGGAGAAAAAGTTACTCAGACTCAATCATCTACAGAGATTGCGAAGGGTTGGGTTGCTTCATATGATAGTGATACAAAAGTATTAAAATATTTTAAAGATAGATCATTATTCTTAACTGATGGTGTTAATCAAGAAGATAGGACAACCATTGGAGTAGATTCAAAAGTTATTGAGTTTAATAATACAGACAGCATTGTGTTTACTACTGCTACTCAAACATCAGTAGCATCTGGATTTACTGGAAGTTCTGTAAATGGAACTAGTCTAGGAGTCAATTTCACAGGTGGACTTGCAGATCCAGAGATAAATAAAAAGACAGGGGATATTATCTACATTGATAATAGACCTGAAGTTGAAAGAAATCTTAGGCAAAAAGAAGACGTTAAAATCATTCTGGAATTCTAAAAAAGATGGCACAAAAAACAGACTTAAATATCAACCCATATTATGATGATTTTGATTCGGGTAAAAACTTTTATAAAGTCTTATTTAAGCCAGGATTTCCAGTTCAGGCACGAGAATTAACTACACTTCAATCGATATTACAAAATCAGATTGAAAATTTTGGAAGTTATACATTTAAAGAAGGAACGGTAGTAATACCCGGAAACATTGTCTATGATGGTCAATTTTATGCAGTTAAGTTAAATTCAACTGAGTTTGGTGTTGACATATCATTATATCTCAGAAGTCTTATAGGTAAGAAAATTACAGGACAAACCTCTGGGACTACTGCGACAGTTCAATTTGTCGCTTTTCCAGATGGTGGAGATATTCAAGATCCAACAATTTATGTGAAGTATGTAGATTCTAATGATAATTTTGTCTTTGATCAGTTTGTAGATGGAGAATCATTGTCTGCAGATGAAAATGTAGTTTATGGAAACACAACTATCACTGCTGGAACTCCATTTGCGTCTCTTATCAGTTTAAACGCAACTTCTATCGGTTCAGCAGCATCAATTGGAGAAGGAATATATTTTATTAGAGGATATTTTGCGAAAGTTTCAAAGCAAACAATATTACTTGACAATTATACAAACACACCATCTTACAGAGTTGGTTTAACAATTAGCGAATTGCTTGTCAACGCTAAAGACGATGGATCTTTATATGACAATGCTAGAGGATTTACAAATTATGCCGCACCAGGTGCAGATAGATTACAAATTAATTTAACATTATCTAAGAAGTTACTCACAGACACCAATGATACGGACTTTGTAGAACTTCTTAGAGTAGAAGATGGTAAAATAAAGAAAATTGAAAATAAGACTCAACTCAACAGACTTGGTGATTACATCGCAGAAAGAACATATGAGGAGTCTGGGCATTATGCATTAGACAATTTTAAAGTATCTTTACACAATTCACTCAATGACAAGTTGGGAAATGATGGACTGTTTTTTAACAATCAATCTACAGATCAACTTAATATACCTTCCGATGATCTCATGTGTGTAAAAGTTTCTCCTGGAGAAGCTTATGTTGGTGGTTATAATGTGGAAAAAGTATCAAATACAATTATTGATGTAGAAAAACCAAGAGATACTGCAACAGTATCTACTGCAAATATTCCCTTTGAAATGGGAAATCTTCTCAGAGTCAATAATGTAACTGGGGCACCAAAACAAAAAGAATCTATCGATCTTTATAATAGACACACTAATGGTGGTGGAACTAAAATAGGAGATGCCAGAGTTTATACGTTTAATCTAACAGGATCTGCATATCAAGATGGATCTACCAATTGGGATTTATATTTGTATGATGTCCAAACATATACGGAGTTGACATTAAACACTCCAGTAGGACCTTTAAATCTTATAACATCATCATATATTAAAGGAAAGAGTAGTGGTGCAAGTGGATATGCAGTTTCATCAGGATCTGGTAGCGCAGTAAGTATTAGACAAACTTCAGGAACTTTCTCCGTAGGCGAGCAGTTGATTATCAATGGTGTTGATGCTTCTGCCACTGTAGCGTCAGTAATTGTATATGGAACTAGAGATATTAAATCTGTTTCTCAAACTGGTGTCTCCGATTTTCCAGATTTTTCTGCAAATACTGTACTAGATTCTATTGATCTTCCTAATGGAATTGTTGGTGGAACAATCAGTGGAGGAAATACACTTGTAAGTCCAGGAAAGGTATTTACCGGAGTCAAAGTTGGAGATGTCATTAGATATCAGACTTCTTCTGGCGATGAAACATTCAATAGAGTTACTGCAGTCAGTACGTCATCACTTACCATTGGAATTGGAACCACTGTTTCTGGTATATCTAAAGGGGAAGTTACTAACGGAACATACTCTCAAATAAAACTTGGTGTTCCAGCGCTGAGAAATCAGGATAAGGGATATCTTTACGCAGAACTTCCAGATTCCAATATTGAATCGGTAAATCTTTCTGGTTCATCACTAAAAATATCTGAGCAAATTACTGGTGAAACGACTGACGGCAGTGGTGTCTTAACATTTGACTTATCTTCGGGTGGAATTACTTCTGGAATCACAAGTGCATTCTTTGATCCATTTGATGAGGAAAGGTATTCTGTTCATTACACTGGTGGTGGAATTGGAACAGTAACTTCTGATGCGTTCTCTATTAGTGGGAATGTTGTCACCATTAATGGATTAGATACTAGTGAGACTAGTGTTGTAGTAAATGCTTCTCTTACAAAGAATGGTATTCAAAGTAAAATAAAAGAATACACAAGAAGTTCAACACTTGATGTCATCTATTCAAGAGATCAACAGTCTGGTGTTGGCGTCAATACTTCTATTAACGATGGTCTTACTTATAATACAAACTATGGACTGAGAGTTCAAGATGAAGAAATTTCTTTAAACTATCCAGACGTAGTAAAAGTTCTTGCCATTCACGAATCATTAGACGAAAACGCATCAACATTGGATCAAATTCAGTTCTTTGATGCTTCTGTAGTGAGTAATGCCATCATTGGTGAAAACATTACCAGTTCTACAAGTAACACTATAGCAAGAGTAGTTGCGAAACCAACGTCTCTTTCTTTATCTGTCGTATATTTAAATCAAGATAGATTTATTGCTGGAGAAAGTGTCACGTTAGAAGAATCTAACAATACAGCTTCACTTCAATCTGTAACTAAAGGTTCTTATAAGGATGTTACTTCATCCTTCACGTTAGACAAAGGTCAAAAGGATCAATATTACGACTATTCCAGACTTGTCAGAAGTTCAAATACACCAATTCCTTCCAGAAGATTGAAAGTTGTATTTGATCATTACACGGTTCCCGCCTCAGATAGTGGTGATGTTTATACCGTTCTCAGTTATGATGATGAAAGATTTACTGAGGATATTCCTTCTATCGGAGCTAGAAAAGTAAGAGCTTCTGATACACTTGATTTTAGACCAAGAGTATCACAGTTCACTGCTACTGACAAATCACCATTTGACTTTGACTCAAGAAGTTTTGGAACTTTACCAAAACTTATTTTAAAACCAAAAGAAAGTTCGTTAGTTGGTTATAATTATTATCTGCCAAGAATTGATAAAATATATCTAGATACATTCGGAAACTTTATTGTACAAAAAGGAATTTCCGAGATTAATCCAAAAATTCCAACAAATAAAAATCCTGATGGATTGATGGATTTGGGAACAATATCTCTTCCAGCATATCTGTATGATCCAAGTGATGCTGATATTTCTCTGGTAGATAATAGAAGATATACCATGAGAGATATTGGAAAACTTGAAGATAGAATTGAAAATCTGGAGAGAGTTACTTCACTTTCTCTCTTAGAAGTAAACACACAAACTCTTCAAGTTCAGGATGCACAAGGAAATAATAGATTTAAGACTGGATTCTTTGTAGATGATTTTAAGAATAATTCTCTAATCAATCTAGATGTTTCTTCAATAGAAGTAGACACTGATGCTCAAGAACTTACAACTATAATTAGTGACAATTCTCTTAAGAGTCAGATAGCACCTTCAACCGATACTACCGATGAAAATTTAGATCTGTCTACAAACTTTGATCTATTAGATTCAAACGTTCAAAAGACAGGAAATGCAATTACATTAAAATATAATAGTGTTGGTTGGATTGAACAACCACTGGCAACTAAAGTAGAAAATGTAAATCCATTCCATGTAGTTTCTTATAATGGATTTGTTAAACTTTCTCCTACTAATGATAGTTGGGTTAGAACTGTCAGACTTGCAGACTCCAATTCTTCAGTCACAAGAAGAGTTCCAGATCCAAATCGTAGAGGAACAACAGGAACGTTTGTAACTTCTAGAGATGTTGTAGTTTCTTCTGGCAAAGATGCATACATGC